>ENA-OPYQ01000016-OPYQ01000016.1-human-gut-metagenome-genome-assembly--contig:-NODE-16-length-42915-cov-2.298635_pt1 | contig 42915 bp, 37 predicted proteins | sample MGYA00242471_ERZ504479 | MGnify/ENA primary metagenome ERZ504479 (study PRJEB26092, sample SAMD00036225) | human gut metagenome | host: Homo sapiens | study: EMG produced TPA metagenomics assembly of... | reverse complement strand
GGAAGTAAATGAATTATTTAAGCACAGAAGTATAACTTCCTGCATGAGAGCATCATACGATACCATAACAAGTGACTTCAGATCACTTGTAAAACAGACATGGACTACCCATGTTCCATTTGCTGTATTGCTGGCTATCGTACTCTATTTCCTCCTCCCCAACAAACCGCTTCACGATTGGGGAGCCGTAAATCCGATGGCTTCGTTCATCCTGCAAACCATCATTTACGGAGCCACTATCGTAATGGCTATCGTATCATTCTGGCATCTCCTGCCAAGAAAGCAACTGTGTCCTAAGGGCGAAAAGCGCAAGATAAGAAAATCCCTCCTCCGCATTCTCCGCCACTTCGGAGGTTTCTTTCTGACCAGTTTTCTCGGCATGATTATCGTAGGCATCGCTACCTTTATCGCAGCCCTGCCTTCCATCATCCTCATCATCGCACAGTTCTATTCACAGCTCGGTGCGCTTGATGGTGACCCGCTCGGTGTGCCGGGTTATTTCACCCCACTCCTCTTCCTGGTGTTTACAATCACCTTCCTGCTCATCATCTACGCCCTGAGCTGGCTCGGCATTTCACTTGCCTATCAATTCGGCTCTTACAAGGTGCAAGACGAAGAGAAGAAGAGAATGAAGGAAAGCCAGAAGATGGCAACCGCAGAAATTGAAAAATATTAATCGTATTAACATATATAAGAGACATGAAACAGACAAGATTACTCTTCATCGACCGCGATGGAACTCTGATTCAGGAACCAGAGGATGAACAGATTGACAGCTTCGAGAAGCTGGTATTCACCAAGGGCGTGTTCCGCAATCTCTCCTTCATTGCCCAGCACACCGACTACGAGCTGGTGATGGTGAGCAACCAGGACGGACTGGGTACCGACTCCTTTCCGGAAGATACCTTCTGGCCTGTACACAACTTCATCATCCAGACCCTGGAGAGCGAAGGCATCCACTTTGCCAAGCAGCACATCGACCGCCACTTCCCTGAGGATAACTCGCCGATGCGCAAGCCAGGAACAGGCATGCTGACTGAATATATCGACAACCCTGCCTACGATATGGCAAACAGTTATGTAATCGGCGACCGTGAAACCGATGCCCAGCTTGCCGAGAACCTGGGTTGCAAGAGCCTGATTCTCGGAAAAGACGGTATGGATTGGGATAAGATTGCTGAGATTCTCTTTGCCGGCGACCGCATCGCAGAGGTGAAGCGCACCACCAAGGAAACGGATATCTACATCAAGGTAAATCTCGATGGTTCAGGAAAATGCGACATTTCTACCGGTCTCGGTTTCTTCGACCACATGCTGGAACAGATAGGCAAGCACGGCATGATGGACCTCACCATCCATACCAAGGGCGACCTCTATGTGGATGAGCATCATACCATTGAGGATACGGGTATTGCACTGGGCGAATGCCTGCTGCAGGCTTTAGGTGATAAGCGCGGAATAGAAAGATACGGCTACAGTCTGCCGATGGACGACTGTCTCTGTCAGGTAGCATTGGATTTCGGTGGCCGTCCATGGCTGATTTGGGATGCCGAGTTCCACAGAGAGAAGGTTGGCGAAATGCCAACCGAGATGTTCAAGCATTTCTTCAAGAGTCTGAGTGATGCAGCAAAGATGAACCTCAATATCAAGGCTGAAGGCGAAAATGAGCATCACAAGATAGAAGGCATCTTCAAGGCACTTGCCCGTTCGCTGAAAATGGCGGTAAAGAGAGACATCTACCACTTCGAGCTTCCTAGTTCTAAGGGAATGCTGTAAGGAATTTATAGTTAAGAGTTTATAGTTTATAGATGACTGTTGCTATAAACTATAAACTCTTAACTATAAACTATTATTAGAACTTTGTCATGAACTCCACAACAATCTTATCTTTTTCTGAAACTTTAGCTATACCACCTTTACGATAGAAATATTTCTCGTAGTTGATACGGATATCTGAGATGAATGGCTTGGCAAGGCTCAAGGTTACACCGCCCGTAACACGATGGCGCTTATAATCATTGATCTTCAATGCACCCAGTTCTGTATCAGAACCGCCATATCTTGTACCATCACTGTGGTCGCTCATGAAATCATATCTTGCCAAAGGCGAAACCTTCCTGATAAGGCTCTTAGGATTAGCCACCGGAATATCATAGCATACGAAACCATCGAATGCATGAACATCGTGGAAAGCATCCTTACTGTAATGCTTGTAAAGATACTCAGCCTCAGCAATGAAACCACCCTTGTGGAAGGTGATACCGCCATCATACATCGTTACCGTAACATCAGATGGCTTGATCTTCTGGGTACTCAACACCAGGTTGACATTTGGGAAGAGGAACTGAGCCTTGGCTGAATAGTTAACGCCCTTGGTCCAGTAATCCTTCTGGTTGGTCAAACCCGAACCGTTGAAGATACCGGCATTCACCACAATTGGGAAACCTACATTCCAGGTGTATCCGATTTCGGCACCCACGTCGCGCACGTTGCCCACCTGCTTGGCGATGAACGAGCGGTTGGCGAAGTACTGCTGATGAGGAGAACGGTGAGCATCAATAGTGAATGGCACACGCTCCTGACCAATGGTAAGCTGCAGTGTCTTCCAAGGCTTGATGCGGGTATAAGCATCGAGCATCTTGATCTTACCCTCATCACAGAGATCAATCTCAGCCTTATAACTAACCTCCTTTGTTACATTTCCTGCTACATTGATACGGGCCGTACGCACCTCAAATCGTCCCTCCCCTTCCTCGGTTTGGTATTCATACTTAGAACGGATGGTTCCACCTATCTTCATTGTCTTGACGAATTCAGGCACATTGTTTCCAAGAGAACTCTTTTCTGAGTTTTGGGCATTCATTCCCATCGACACCATAGCGAGTGCCATCAACAGATACGTTTTCTTCTTCATTTTACCTTATTATATATAGCTTAATTGATTGTTACCAACAAGAAAGCAATCCCGTTATGAATTGAAATCCTACAAGATGCCTTTCTATTTCTTTTCGGCTGCAAAGATAAGGATAAAATATTTCTTTCACAAAACATAAGTATTAAAAAAGTGTTACATTGCCTGTTTACAAAGCGTGTAATATGATTGTAACGCCCGTAATATCGATGTAACATCATCGTCATAAACATGTAACCATCTTTTCGCTCTAGTTTAAAAATATCGCCGTACCTTTGCAACCGAAAAGAAATACAATTAACATATATGATTATATGAAGGAAAATAAAAAAGCAATTTTGGAGATTCTCAAGAAGAAGTCCAAGAAAGACGGTAAGTTTGAAAACTTGGTTCTCAACCTCGCCTTACAGAAGATTGACAGCGATAATTTTGAGTTTGACGGCGGGGCAGTCTATACCGCCGACAAGAAGCGCTTGGTTTACTACATGAACCATGATGCCAGTTTTACGATTCCTGAGGGAGTAGAGATTATCGGAGAGATGGCTTTCCGTGGCAAGAAACAATTGGCTCATGTCATCATCCCTAGTACGGTGAAGGAGATTGAACATGATGCATTCTATGATTGTGATGAATTGGATAACATTTATATACCAGCCAGCGTGAAAGCTATCAAAGCATACGCTTTCGCTGAATGCGACAAACTGAAGAAGATTACTTTCGCAGGAACTCCAGAAAAGTTGAGCCGTCATACTTTCGATGACTGCGACCAGTTGCACGACATCATCGTTCCAGCAGGCAGCAGCAAGTTCTTCCGTAAAGAGCTTCACTTTATCGACGGAGATACAGATTTCCTCGTTCTGGAAGTACCAGACAAAGACTCTAAAGAACCTTCTAAGAACAAGAAGGACGAGAAAGTTTCTGAAAAGAAAGCTAACGCAGAGAAGAAAGAAAAGACTTCTGAAAAGAAAGCTGACTTAGAGAAGAAGGAAGCTGCTCCAGAAAAGAAAGTTGAAAAAAAGAATAAGAAAGAGTCTACAAAATAAAATAACCTACAAACTTTCGAATGTGGTTCAAGAACGGGCTGAAAGCCCAAAAGCCCCTAGCCCAGGGCGTATGGAAAGACATTAGAAAGTTAAATAACTCAATAATTAGCAAACGACTATGACCAAAGAAGAATTACTCAAAAAGGCATACGTAGAACGCGATATCAGTTGGATGTACTTCAACCATCGCATTCTCCAGGAAGCAGAGAAAGAGTACGTTCCATTGTTGGAGCGTCTCTCTTTTCTCGGTATTTATTCCAATAACCTTGACGAGTTCTTCCGTGTCCGCGTGGCATCACTCAACCGCATGCTCAACCAGAAGCTCGACAAGGATACCGAACAGCAGATTAAGAAATCACTTAAAGCAATTAATAAACTCAATGAATCTTATTCGAAAGAATACACTGAGGCTGTGGATACGGTTTTCCGAGAGCTTGAAGTACACAAGGTTCGCCTGCTCAACGAAGACCAGCTCAACGACGAGCAGAAGGAATTCCTTACGCAGTTCTTCTACGACAAGCTCAATGGTTCTGTCAACCCTATCTGGCTCAACGAGATAGACGACCTCTCCACACTGGAGGACAACCGCATTTACCTTGCCGTAGAAAAGGCTGAGGATGACAAGAAGAAGAAATATGCCGTAGTAAAGGTACCAGATAGAGTTTACGGACGCTGGGTAAAGGTGCCGGCAAGCGAGGGTTTTGACAACATCATGTATCTCGATGATGTAATCAGATACTGTCTGCCTCTGGTATTCCTCGGTTTCAAGGAGAGCACCTACCGTGCTTTCAGTTTCAAGTTTACCAAGGATGCCGAAATGGAGATGGACAATGATGCCGACTTCGGAACCATGGAGAAGATTGCACTGGGTGTAAACAGCCGTAAGAAGGGTGAAGCCGTGCGCGTAATCTACGATCAGAAGATGCCGAAGGAACTCCAAAAGAAACTCCGTGAGCGATTGAACACCAAAGAACTGGATGCTTCACTGGCTGGCGGAAGATACCAGAACCACAAGGATCTGATGTCGTTCCCAGATTGCGGACACAAGGAACTGAAGTACGAGAAGTGGGCTCCTATCATGAAACCGGAGTTCCTCTCCAACGAGAGCATCCTCGACCAGATTCGTGAGAAAGACCGTTTTATCCATGTACCCTACCATAGCTTCAACGGCTACATCCGTGTGCTCCGTGAGGCAGCTATCAAACCCGAGGTGAAAGCAATCAAGACCACCCTCTATCGTCTGGCAAAGGATTCAAAGGTAGTGAAGGCGCTCATTACCGCTGCCCGCAACGGCAAGAAGGTAACAGCCGTAGTAGAACTTCTGGCACGTTTCGACGAGGAGAGCAACATCAAATGGAGCAAGCGCATGCAGGAAGAGGGCGTAAACGTGATCTTCGGTGTAGAAGGACTGAAGATTCACTCCAAACTGCTCTATATCGAATCAAAGAAGGGCAACATCGCCTGTGTGGGAACCGGAAACTTCCACGAGGGCAATGCCAAGATCTATACCGACTATCTGATGATGACAGCCCGTACTAAGCTGGTAAACGAGGTGGCTAAGGTATTCGATTTCATCGACCGCCCATTCTCACCATTCCGCTTCAACGAGCTTCTCGTATCTCCAAACTCCATGAAGAGCCGCATCCTGCGCATGCTTGATACAGAAATCAAGAATGCCAACGAGGGCAAGGAGGCTTGGGTGAAGATGAAAATCAACCACATCACCGATACCGACATGGTAACCAAGCTCTATCAGGCATCGAAGGTTGGCGTGAAGATAGACATCGTGATCCGCGGCAACTGTTCGCTGGTGCCAGGCATCGCCAAGCTCAGCGACAACATCCGCTGCGTGGGCATCATCGACCGCTATCTGGAGCACAGCCGTATCCTCATCTTTGCCAACGGAGGCAAGCCAAGATACTTCATCGGTTCTGCCGACTGGATGCCTAGAAACCTCATCAACCGCATCGAGGTTCTCACCCCGGTATATGACGAGGATATGCAGGCAGACCTGCTCCGCACCATCTCCTATGGTATGAGAGATACCATGAACGGCAGAGTGGTAGATGGCAAGGGCGGCAAGGAATTTGTAGAAGGCGAGCCATTCCGCAGTCAGGAAGAACTTTATAAGGCATATAAATAATAAAGCATATAAATAATGATGAATTTAGCATCCATTGATATCGGCTCAAACGGAGCCCGACTCCTCATCAAGCGCTTCGATCCCGAGGCAATCCGAGAGGAAGACCGCATCAAAAAACTCATGTTCATCCGCATCCCATTGCGATTGGGTAAGGATGTATTCACCCTGGGAAAGGTTTCCAAGGAGCGTGAGAAGATGATGCTCCACATGATGAAGGGCTTCAAGCAATTCATGAAACTCAATGACGTAGAGGCATTTCGCGCCTGTGCCACTTCAGCCATGCGCGATGCCGAGAACGGCAAGAAGGTGCTCAAGAAGATAGAGAAGCAAACCGGCATCAAACTCGAAATCATCAAGGGACAGGAGGAGGCACAGCTCCTCTACAACAACCTGGTAGAGAAAACAGACTCCAACGAGGGCAGCTTTGCCTACATTGATGTGGGCGGTGGTTCCACGGAGGTGAGTATCATCCATGACGGTGTGCTCGCCGAGAGCTATTCCTACAACATGGGTACTCTGAGAATGCTGAGCGGCAAGGTGACTGCCGACACCGAAAAGCTCTTCAAGGAGAACCTGACGAGATATGCCGAGCAATACGGCGACATCAGGATCATCGGTTCGGGTGGCAACATCAACAAGTTAAACAAGCTGGCACGCCACAGCAAGCAGGACTCCAAAAACCTGACGCTTGCCGAACTGAAGCGTCTCCACTCGATGATGCAGCCCCTGAGCATCGAGGAGCGCGAGATTTCCTTCTCCCTGAAAGAAGACCGTGCCGACGTCATCATTCCTGCCGCTGAGATCTTCCTCAAGGCATGCGAATACCTGAAGTGTGAAAACATCATGGTGCCCAACATCTCGCTCGCCGACTCCATCGTGGATGGACTCTATGAGAAGATGATGGCAAAAACAGAAGAATAAACCGCTTCATCCACAAATAAAAAGATCCGAGACAGATGGCTAGCAATAGCCGCTGTTTCGGATCAACTTTTTTATAATTCGGATAAAAGAGGTATTTACTATACTTCAGATAAGAGAGTAAGTACATATCCCTTTTTCTTCAGCGACTCAATCTTAACGGTCACATCATGCTGAAGAGCATGACGGAGATACGTCATCTGCACATTCACAGCCAGGGAGTTGGCATAGCTCACGGTTCCCCACACCGCCTCCTGTATCATCTCCTTGCTTACTACATTACCGATATTCTTCGCCAGCAGACGGAGGATGTCGGCTTGTCGGCTGGTGATGAGCACACGAGAGGAACGGGTACGAAGCTCATTGTTGTTATAACAGAAGATGGTTTCTCCGAAATGATACACCTCCTCTTCTATCGTCTCACTCTCATTCATGGAGAACCGCTCCTCTATTCTTGCCAGCAACTCTTCCGGATAGAAGGGTTTGGCAAGATAATCGTTTGCCTTCAGGGAGAAACCTTTCAGTCGATCGTTCTTCTCCGTACGGTCGGTGAGAAAGAAGATAAGCACCTTCGGGTCGATGGTTCTGATGCGTTCTGCCACATCATAGCCATCCATCTCCGGCATATTGATGTCGAGCAATACCAGGTCGGGCTTCACCTCCGGGAACTGTTCCCATGCCTTCTTGCCATTTCCGGCATAAGTCACGTCGTAGCCATGCTGCTGAAGGAAACTCTTCAGCAACATGGAATACTTCAAGTCATCGTCTGCAAATAATATCTTGATCATTTTTTCTGTTGTTTATAGCGTTAAACCGGATGCATCAGGAGTGTTGCGGGATGACTATTGAAATCCTGGTTCCCTTGCCCACTTCGCTCTGCATCATTTTTCTACCCCCATGGGCCTTCACAATCATATCCACAAAACTCAAGCCCAAGCCGATGCCCGGCTGCATCATATCCGGGTAAGTATTGCTGCGATAGAACTTCGTCCAGACTCTCTGCTGCTCGTCGGACGAAATTCCGATTCCATTATCTGATACAGAAATCATGACTTCCCCCTTCCCGGTATCTCGGCAGGCAACATGGATATTGACTATGTCTCCAGAATACTTCACCGAGTTCTCCATCAGGTTGCTGACCACATTCAGAAGCTGGTCTCTATCTCCTATCATCAGGTCGGAAGTGCGCTGGTAATCGAGCGAAACATTCACCTCCTTCTGTCTGTTCTTTCGATACACAGCCACTAGATTCAGCAAGGCGGCATGGATATCGAAAGACGTTATCTGGAGCGGGATATGTTCCTCTGCCCTGATTACTTCCCGGAGTTTGGCGAGATAGGCGGTCAGGTTATCGCTTTCCTCTCTAACCGTCTCCATGATGAGAGCATTCTCATCCTTCTCATCTGTCTTTTGAGCAGAGAATACAGATACACACATCTTCAGCGTCTGCACGGGGCGTTTCAGCTCGTGAATCATCGTATGCACAAAGTCGCTTCGCATCTTATCCACCTTCTTCTGCAGGAGCATCACCTTGATGAGATAAGCTATGCTCAGGAGAAGCATGATGGTAACCAGCAGACTTCCTATCATCTGCCACATCATTCCCTTCAGGATGGGCAGCATCGGCACCTGCATCCTCATCTGCATCGACTGATACTGGATAGGATTGAAAGGCACTTCTACCAGCATTTCGTGATGAAACAAGGTAGGAGGCTCTACGATTCTTGTCTGCCACAGACGATGCTTTCCTGTCTTCATCTCTGCCCCGATGAAATCATTGCCCAGTTTCCTACTGATGAAACGGTCAAAATACGCCTTGTCAAAGTGGGTAAGCTGGTAAGTGATGTAAGTATTCAGACAATCAAAAGAATTGTTGGAATCCGTCTCACGCAAATCGAAAGTATCTCTCTTCTGCATCACGTTGCTGAATCCCGGCTTGCTATACACCACTCCACCTATGATTGTATCCGTATCCAGCGGAGAGCAAACCGTTGTAACGGGACGCTTGTAGTCTGAAAAATATGCCGTGACGACATAACCGATATGTGATTTTTCTTTTATCGCCGCTCCGATATTTGTCTGATAAGTGACTATTGCCTGTTCCGCCTTTTCGGCATTTTTCTTCCCCATCTCTCCCATCGAATAGGTCACGCTATTGTAGAGCCAATAGGTCTGCAAGCCTATCAGCAGGAAAGAGGAAAAGATGGCGAGCAGCCAGACTTGTTTGATTCTTCTATTCATATCATTTTTTCTTTTTTCTGTGCAAAGGTACGAAGATTTCACTATATATAATAAGGTGAAGCAAGATTATTTTGCCAGCGTAATGTTTCAGTAATGATTATTTGCGATTTTAAGCCCGAAAAGCTGTTCCTTTGCAGATGAAAACAAAAACAAGGAAGAAAATGAAGAAAGAAACAGTTATATGTGCGATGCTAGCCACCGCCACCTGTGCAACAGCACAAAACGGGAAATTCCCGACATCCGGAGTTTCCGCAGACTCAGTACAGACGGAAAAAGATTCAATCAAAGCTGATAAGGAGGCCGAGATTCAAGCCGTAACCGTAACAGGTCATCGCCCGATGTACAAGATGAGAAACGATGCCCTGGTTACCCGTGTCCGCAATACACCTTTGGCAAAGGAGCCGACGCTGGAAGATGTATTGAAGCACATACCCGGCATGAAACAAACCTCCGATGGAACTCTGGAAGTAAACGGACTGGGAGCACCCACCATCTATCTCAACGACAAGAAGGCTACCTCTGCCGAACTCTCTCATCTCGATGTGAAGCTGATAGATGAAATAGAACTCATTACCACTCCTGGTGCAAAATATGATGCAACGACGGGAGCCGTACTGAGAATCCTGACGAGAAGAACAGACGAGGGTATATTCGGCAAGATGCAGGTGTATGATAAATTGAGCGAGGTGAACACCAACCACGAGGAATTGACCCTGGGTTGGGTAACGAAGAAGATTTCGCTCACAGGATTTTACGGCTACACAGACAACCGATACAATGTGCATCAGCCACAGGAAGCGCTCGTAAGAGCCAAAGATGGCGAATATCTCTTCGGAACCGACCGCTATGGCAAGAACAAGGCAAATTATAACGCTACAGAACTCAACTTCGACTGGTTGCTCAGCAAGCAACACGAAGTGGGAATACAATGGGAAGGGCTTTGGCTGAATGGCGGCAGAAGCGAGAAACAGCAGCAGTACTATCGCTATCCTAACCCAGCAGGAGAAGATACAAATAGAGAGATGAAGCTTTCTGATGCGGATGGCGAGATGAAGTATTTTGATGCGGAGAGCCAGCAATGGGGACACCAGCGCAGTCACCACTTCAACCTCTTCCATCTGGCTAAATGGTCGAAGCATCTCTCATCACAGATTTATCTGGACTATGCCAGGAACAAGGATTCTGACAGCCAGCCTATCACGGAGAAAGAAGGTAGCGAGATGCAGGAAACCCTCAACCGTTCCTATTCGCGCTACGATATCTATAGTGGAAGAATCGAAGTCAAACAACTCTTCTCAGACAAACATTCCATCAACTATGGTGGCGAATGGAGCCTGATGGAAGGCAAGGGAAAAACCGAAAGTTCTGCCGATATGCTTGGAACTACGGAATACAAAAACCACGATACCAAGACGGCTGCTTACCTGCAATATCAGGGTGGAGTTGGCAAATGGACCTGGTGGGCAGGCATCCGATATGAGCATCTCACATCCCGATACACCAATCTGTCGGAGGAATCTCCCGACAATATGGAGCGTCATTACGACCAATGGTTTCCATCGTTCGGTATCTCTCTCAACGAACCATCGTGGCATCACTCGCTCAGCTTCCGAACTACCACCGCCCGACCTTCTTTCAGTCAGCTCAGTGGGAACATCTACTATATCTCGCGCTTTCAGTATCAGATCAGCAATCCGAAGCTGCAGCCTGTCAACACCTATCGTCTGACCTACTCCGTGCAGTGGAAAGATTTCATGGGAATGCTGAGATACACCCGTACCGACCACTCCATCATGTACATTCATGAAGTGCCGGAGGACAAGCCCGTGAGATACGTGAGTACATTCATGAACTTCAACAAGATGCAGAAATACATGGCCTATCTCAACTGGGGTCACGTCTTCGGCTGCTGGCGTCCGAATGTCAATGCAAGCATCACTTACCAGCGCTTCTCCGTAAATGATCATGGAGAGCTAATCAGTTACAACGGAGCAACTTGGAATGCATCGTTTGACAATTACTTCACGCTACCAAACGACTATCAGCTGTCACTCTCCTACAGTTTTGACAACGGAGGACAAGTGGGCAAAACGAAGTTCAGCCCCACTCAGAACTGGAGTCTTGGTGCCAACAAATCGTGGATGGACGGCAGATTACAGGTTGCCTTCAGTGCCAACGACCTCTTCCATCAGCAGCTCTTCAAGGAGCGAATCCACGAGCATGCCGTTGACTTCTCCCAGACTGAGGATTACAAGCTATGGAGCTACAAGTTGACCGTAACCTGGAAATTCAACAAGCGCAAGGGAAGATACAACGGCATGAACAGTGCGGAAGATGAATTGAACCGACTATAGCCGGACAAGACTCTCTTGTCTTAATGATCTTTATAATTTCAAGTATCCGGGTTATCCCACACCCAGCAGTTCTACTTCGAATATCAGGGTAGAACCGCCTGGGATGCCCGGCTGCGAGAACTTGCCGTAGCCCATTTCGGCTGGGATGTAAAGTTCCCACTGGTCGCCCACGTGCATCTGCTGCATGGCAACAATCCAGCCATCAATCAAGTCGCTCAACCGCATGGCGAATGGCGTGCCGCCACGGCTGGAATCAAACTTCTTGCCATTGATGGTCCAACCGGTATAATGAGCCGTCACGATGCTGCGTCGGCTAGGCTGTGCTCCCTTCGGGTCTCCCTGCTTCAACACCTTATAATATATACCACGAGGCAGCGCCATAACGCCCTTCTCCTTTGCCTTTTCCTCCAGCCAACGCTTGTTGGCCTCAACATATTCTCTTTTTGCCATAAATCTATTTGATACTTGATATACTATGATTTTTGCGCAAAGTTACAAAAATCTATCGTATCTGCAAAAGAAAAAGGAGAACTTTTTTTCTTTTATCAAAGAAAAGCAGTACCTTTGCACCCTAATCAACCAAAAATACGATATGCCACAATCACTACATATTGCAATTATTGGTGGGGGTGCCGCAGGATTCTTTGCGGCGATAGAGGCCAAGCGCAACTTCCCTCACGCCGACATCACGATTTTCGAGAAGAATTCGAAGGTTCTCGCCAAGGTGGAAATCACGGGAGGAGGAAGATGCAATCTTACCAATTCCTTTGACGAGATTTCCGACCTGAAACAGGCGTACCCTCGCGGACATAAACTGATGAAGCGACTCTTCAAGAGATTCGACTACCAGCATGCCTTCGACTGGTTTGAGGAGAACGGCGTGCCTCTGGTTACACAGGAAGACCAGTGTGTGTTTCCGCAAACGCAGGATTCACACAGCATCATTAACTGCCTGGTGAATACCGCCAAGCGACTGGGCGTGAAGATACAATGCAATCATCAGCTCACCGCCATCACCGAACTGGAGGATGAGCGCCTGCTCCTGGATTTCAAAATTTCAAAAGGAAAGGGAAATCTATCGGGTGCATCTTCTGTCTCTCATCCCGTTTCCGAAATCAGGCAGATTGCCTTCCACCGGGTAGCCATCACCACGGGCGGTCATCCGAAGATAGAGAACTTCAAGCATCTCTCTGATTTAGGACATGCGATAGAGCAGCCTATCCCATCGCTCTTCACCTTTAACATTGCCGACAAGGCTTTCAAAAATCTGATGGGAACGGTGGTAGAACCTGTATATACCAGCATTCCGGGCACCAAGCTGAAGGCTGAGGGTCCGCTCCTCATCACCCATTGGGGCATGAGCGGTCCTGCCGTGCTGAAACTCTCATCCCATGCAGCCCGCCATCTGCACGAGAACAACTATCAGATCAAAATTTCCGTGAACTGGGTACACGAGAGCAATCGCTCGCTGGTGGAAGAGAACATCCAGGGCATCATCATCGCCAACCCGCAAAAGCAGCTAGCTAGCATCCGCCCTTACAATCTCCCATCCCGCTTCTGGCTCTTCCTGATTCAGAAAATGGGATATGCACCCGAAAAGAAATGGAGCGAAATGGGAAAGAAGGGTTGCAACCTGCTGATAGAAACCCTCACCAACGACCTCTATCAGGTAAACGGCAAGGGAGCCTTCAAGGAGGAGTTTGTTACCTGCGGCGGTATCAGCCTCAGCAACATCGACCTGCATACCCTGGAGAGCAAGGTATGCCCTCACCTCTTCTTTGCCGGCGAAGTGCTCGACATTGATGCCATCACCGGCGGCTTCAATCTGCAGGCAGCCTGGACCACGGGATATGTGGTGGGACAACATATAGGAGAATAGTCTATTCTTCTTTAGAAACAAAATCTTTCACGATGCGGGTGTATTCCTCGTGATGGTCGCGATATGCCATAGCATGAACGGAACCTTTGGCGATGAAGATGGCTTTTCTGCCTTTCGTCTTTGCCTCATAAAGCGGATGAAGCATGGCGTAGGGCACGAAGGCATCCTTATCGCCATGGATAAAGAGCATCGGTTTGGTGCTCTTGCGAACCTGCTCTATCTGCTGCGCCTCGGCAAACGACCAGCCGTAGCGATGCTGGCAAAGAGCTGAAGTGGTATTCATCAGCGGGAAGGCAGGCAAGCCAAACTGGTCTTTGAGCTGAGCGGAAAACTCATCCCATACGCTGGTATAGCCGCAGTCCTCCACAAAGCACTTCACGTAATCAGGAGTCTTCTCTCCCGATACTGCCATCGTGGTTGCCGCACCCATCGAAATGCCGTGAATCACCTGACGGGTATTCTTCACTCTTTCGTTCTTCACTCTTCACTTTAAAAATCTCATTGGCTATTTCCGACCATCTGATGACATCCCATCTATCCTTCCATCCCATCTGGATATGGTCGCCCTCGCTCTCTCCGTGTCCATACAGATCTGGCAGGAGCACATTATACCCCATATCGTGATTATAGAGATAGGCGATGTGCAGCATTCCCTCGGAGCGCACCTGATAGCCATGCACCACCACGGCAGTCTTTTCCGTAGTTTTCGGTGCATAGAGATAGATGGCATGTGCCTTGTAACCCGACGGCATCACGACAAAGGTATCCTTCACGCAATGGTGCTGATACACAGAGTCCATCCAGCCTATCATCCAAGGGCACTCATTCTTCATCCTATTCTTCCAATGCTCAGCTGTCATTCTCTCCTCCTTCGGATAGTTGAGCGAATAATTGAGCATATAGTTGCTGGCGCCATACAGTCCCAGCACCACGAGCACCACCAGGCCCAGAGCCGAAACGATGCCTATCTTTCTTATCTTTTTCTGTTTCATCTTCATTCTTATTGCCATTACAAATATCTATTATAGAATTTCCGCTGCAAATTTAAGGAAAAAGATGGAAATGGCAAAGAAACAGAGGAAAAATTCCTGTTAAATTGAAGCTATAATCTGCTCTTTTCTGCATTACCAGCACCCGTACCCTTATACTTGCTCTTGGTGGCATTGAAGTTATAAGTTACCGTCAGAGCAAAAGAACGAGAATTCATCTTGCACTTCTTGAACATAGACATACATGTGGCAAATGACTTCTGATTATCGTTCAGACCATGGAAGAGATCGTTTGCCTCCAACTGAATGCTAAAACTTTTCTTTAGGAACATCTTCTTGACAGAAAGATTCAAAGCACTGACACTACCCACTTCTGAGAAGCCAGAACTATGAGATGAAGATATGAAATAATCTACATTAGCCGACCAATCGTGATTCAAGGAAAACCAGTTGTTCAACCGAACAGAGAATTGAGGCTTGCGGAGATTACCATGATAACCATACTTCTCACCATTCACAAACTGTTGTTCAAAATCCAACTCCCACATCGGATGCCAGAAACCAAACACAGGAGTTGCCACTAAAGATAAGTCCATCACTTGTAAATAATCTATATTATAGGGCTTACTAAGCAGAATATCTGAGGTTGTATCATATAGCATTTCAAGAGTGGTGATAGCATGTTTGTTATAACCATAATTGGCAGAAAATCCTAACCAACCATACTGAACATCCCATCCTAAATTATATATATTGGTAGGAAGCAAGGAAGGATTGCCACCCTCGTAAATATAACGGTTGTCATATCTGGTAAAACCGGAAAGGACATCATAAGAAGGACGCTGAGTTTTCATCGATGCACTCCACTCCATCTGAAGTTTCCCCTTCTGATAACCAAGAGAGAATGTAGGGAACACATTATCGTATGTCCTACTCATCTCCCGTTCAGAGCAGTCATGACTTACATGCTCATATCTTGCTCCAGCCTGTAAGCCAATATGATTGCCTATAGCCAGATCGATATTGGCAAATGCAGCAAAGTTTTGCTCTTCTATCCTACTGTCAGAAGTGGCGATATACTCCTGTTCGTTCTGATAGAAATTATGAACATGACTATTGGTATATTCTGTTCCAACATTGAGATTTACTTTTTCAGAAAGAGGATAACCCAATTCCAACTTACCAGCCAACATGCGGCGTTTGTTTCTTGTTATACTGTTCACATCACGTGAGCCAAGTTCCTCACTCATTTCTACGGCATCTTGATAAGTCTTATCAGAAGACCAAAGAGCGGTAGCGTTCAGATTCACACTCATCTTGCCCAGTTTTCCCTTCCATAGTAGGCATCCGCCTCATGAACAGGACCTTGAATCGTACTACTTTCATCGTCATCATACTTCACTTTGCCTGCATGCTTCCCATCTTCCTTCACCTCATAGTCTGACTGCAGATTGAAATATTCATAGGTATTATTATAGACACTATAGAAGACACCAAATGAATTGTTATCATCTATCTGGTAGTTCATTCCCCATTTTCCGTATGGATTATGGGAACGCAACGTTCCTGAATAGGCATCGCCAAGTTTACCTGATGCTGATTACCCATAATCGTGGTCTCCGTAGTTTGAGAAAGATGACGATAGGTGTCATTCCATGCCAAGAGCGAGAAGATATCCAAGCCCCCCATACGATAATTGAGATTTAAATTCTCTATCCAATTATTCTTTTCGACAAAGGAATACTTGGAATAGAGACTGCCACTCAAACCCGTTCCCTGTTTTTTGATGGTATGTATGCGAATAACAGACCCCACCTCGGCACTATATTGTGCACCAGGATTGGTAATGACATCCACACTTTTCACCTCCTTAGAAGAGAGATGCTGCAATTCCTTGGTATCGGTAACTTTTCTGCCATTGATATAAATCTCAGGAGTACCTTTTCCGAATACGCTACAACCTCCATCGGCGTTCACTCTTACACGAGGAATCTGCTTCAATAAGTCAGAAACCATACCTACATCGCTCAACAATGTACCCTGAACCTGGGTCTGGAATCCACCATGGGTCAACTTGGTACGAGGGCGAACCGCCTTCACAATCACCTTCTGCAGGTTCATCGTTGCCTCCTTCAGAGTAATTGAACCAATCTTACCTGTATTATATGTATTGCTTGTCGTAATATAGCCCACGCAACTAACTCTTACTATCGCCTTTCTGGCTCCGCAGGGAATCACGAACTGGCCGTTCTCATTCGTCACACCGCCATTTATCAATGAAGAATCACGAACATTCAGCAGGGCTACATTGGCGAAATCTACAGGGCGATGATGCGCATCTACAATGCGACCTATCATCTTGGTGGGAGTTTTCTGCGTACACTCCACAAAGATGTTTTCGCCATCTATCGTCATCTTCATCGGATAGAAGCCCATAATCTGGCGGATGGCATCCGGAGCTGTTCGCTTCACGATACTTGTGGTAACCGTGAAATCTTCCAGTTCATCATACATAAAGTTGATACGATAATCCTTGGTGCTCTTGGCAAGGATGGTGAGCGCTTCTGACATAGAAGTGTTGCGGAAGCTGCGGGTGATGCGTTGGGCATAGATGGTCTGAAGAGAAAGGCTCATCAAACCTGCCAGCAGCATGATATATCTTAATCTTTTCATCTTATTCCACGATTAAAGTTTGACCTTCATGACGAATATTCACTTTCTCGAAATGATTCAACAGTTCGATGATATCATCCAGACTCATGTTCTTATCCAGTTGCAGGAAGAGACGGATATGGCGAGCCGACTCGTTCTGATAAGTTACCTGGAGATGGAAATGCCCGGCAATAGGAGTAAGGATATTCTGAAGCTCAGCGTTTTCGTAAACCAATGGGAGCTGGGCAAGACTTGCAGAATCTGTCTTTTCTTCTATGTTGGATTTCTGAGGAGCAGAAACCTGCTGGATAGAATCCTTTTGGGATGCCACGAGTTCGGTATTGTGCTTATCTGATGCCTGATGAGAACGGGTTACCAGATGAATGGCTGCAAAGGTGATGCCGGAGACAACAAGGACGGCTGCAACAGCAGCCACCTTTCTCATCGGGCTCCAGAGAGGAAGCAGTTTGGCAGTTTGCTGGGTTTCTACATTCTGCTTCATCTCGTCTTTCTGCTGCTTTTCTTCTTTCAGCTTCATCTCGTCTTTCAGCTTCTCCCATTCTGCATCAATAGAAGGCATCTTCATCTCTTCCTTCGACTTGCCGAAATCCAGAGACTGTCGGGTCTCTATCAGCTGCTGATAGAGTTCGTTCACTTCCTCATCGCCCAAAAGTTCATCCTTCTGGGTTTCGGAATACTTTTCGGGATGCTTCAGGAGATCGAGGAGCATATCCCATTGCTGAGAATCCATCTTCTGAGGATTTATGTCAGATAATTCATTTTTCATTTTCTTTTCCTTTCTTCATTTTAGGGTTCCATTGTAAGGACGTCTTCAGACAATAGAATCATGGTTATGCTATTTTCCTTTCAATTTTTCTCTGAGTGTTCGCAAACCTTTTACGATATGCTTGTTCACTGCCGAGACGCTGATGCCCAGCTCCTCCGCCGTATCCTTATACGACATTCCTTCCCGATAGCACAATCGGATGACGGAAGCAGTCTGGTCGGTCAGGTCATGGTCGATGCAATCCACGGCAGCCTGCCATCGCTCTTCCAGACGAGAAGGTTCCTCCTCCGTCAATTTCTCTTCCGAGAGAGGGAGAAGCCGTTTCAGTCTTTCATCTCTCTTCTTTCTGGCTATAAGATTGATGCAGGCATTCTTCACGCTCCGCATCAGGTAAGCCCGGTCTGGAACCAGCTGTTTATCCCACAATCTGGAGAACACATCACTCACCACATCCCTCGCCTCCTCATTATCATGGAGCAAGGCAAAGGCGAAGCGATACATCTGCTCGTAATGGTCGTGGAACAGCCGTTCCATCCGCTGTTCATTTTCTTCTATCATCACGTCATTTTCTTCTTGTTTCTACTCTTATATACAAGCTTTCCGGAAATCAATTACCCCTAAAATGAAGAAATCTTCTACTTTTTCGAAAACCTATGCAAAGATAATAAAAAACACCATAAAACCAAGTAATTTGAACTATTATTGCAAGAAAACCCTGCAAAAACTTGGAACATTAAAAATAAAATCGTATATTTGTGGCAAAAATGGAAAGATAATGAAAACGACAAACGATTATATTACCATACTTCGCAAATACCTGAGCACCAAAGCTGATGCTTATGGTATTACAAAGATTGGAATCTTTGGATCTGTGGCTAGAAACGAACAGACCGAAGACAGCGATGTTGATGTTTGTGTGGAAATGAAAAAGCCCGACTTATTTACAATGGTACACATCAAGGAAGAACTGCAAGAGCTCTTTGGTAAGCCTGTAGATATTGTCCGACTTCGCAATAATATGAATCCGATGCTTTTGAAGCAAATTAAAAGAGATGGAATCTATGCATGACGAAGAACTAATCATCACAATTTTGACATAGATGAATCTATTGTCTTTGATGTAGTCAAGAACAAACTCCCTGGAATGTTAGAAACAATTTATAAGATGATAGAAGAATTATAAAAATGTATCTTTGCAGCTAAGAAACAACATCATTAGAATATGGGTAAACGAGCCATCATAGAAGTTTTACGCCATTATTTCAGCACCCAACCCGTACTGAAAGCCTGGCTGTTCGGTTCTTTCTCCAGAGGGGAAGAAACGAAGAATAGCGATGTCGATATTATGGTTTCTTTGGACAAGAGCAAACCTATTGGTTTAAAATTCTTCGGTATGTGGAATGATTTGGAAGAACTCTTAGGTAGAAAAGTTGATTTGGTATCAGAAGGAACCTTACTCCCTTTTGCACAGGAATCAGTAGAACGTGATAAAATCTTAGTCTATGAGAGAACGAAGTAGAGATAAAACCGCCTAGAGCATATGCTCCAGGCGATAGAAAGAGTCAAAAACAAGATTATTTATAAAGCATCACGATACTGCCTACCGTAATGAGACAGGCTCCAAGAATGGTCTTCAGACTTACCGGGTCCTTCAAGAACAGGAATGAAAGACAGATAGTTATGACCACACTCAACTTATCGATAGGAGCCACACGAGAAACATCGCCCAACTGAATTGCCTTGAAATAAAAAAGCCAGGACAGTCCCGTGGCGCATCCTGATAGAAAAAGGAATATCCACGTATGGCTCGGAATAGACTTCACCTCCATCTGATGATTTCCTACGAATACAATACCCCAGGTTATCACAAGGATAACGGTGGTACGAATGGCTGTTGCCAAGTCTGAATTAATGTCTTTCACCCCCACTTTGGCGAAGATTGCCGTTAATGCGGCAAAGAATGCTGAAAGCAATGCATAATACTTCCACATAACTGATAAAGTAATAATCCTAAAACCTAATGATCTGATAATCTGGAAAAGAACATTCATCCCAATCTAGAAATTCACTTCGAAAGTTGTTCCCGCGGCAAGGGTGTTCATCCATTCCCCACTATTTTTACTGTGAGACGGCTGGAGGTTATAATCCAGGAAGAAACGGATGCCATAGTTTTCTTTCGCCTTATAAGAAAAGGAGATACCGCTTCCGAAACAGACACCACAATTCTTGGGAATAACGGTGCCACCTGACAGGGAAAGAGAAGGATAAGCTATATAGCCAGCCAGCAGTTTACTTCCGATATTCCATCGGGATGTGATGGGATAAGAAAAATAAGGACCAGCCATCGCCATAATGGCATCAAAAGTTTCATGTTCTGCGACCTCATCGCCCGTTTTCTTTTCTTCCAATGCAACCTGTCGAGAAACAGAACCATACTTATCGCTCGTAATGATATGCGTATTGGAAACCGTAAATCTGCCACCAATTCCAAGATAAGGATTCAGAAAAAGAGCACCTTCTACACCAGCCGAACTTCCCGACGATGTTCTGAATCCCTGATTCTCAGATATATCATAGTGCTCAAAGGAATGTTTACGCCAAGATACAGCCCCAGGAACGAAGGTTTATCGTGTATGGAAAAGATTTCATTTTGCGAGAAATGTCTGATACCATTATCCTTAAACAGGAGATCGGCAATATAATAGCCAAACTCGACTGAAAGGATTCCGATGCCTGCACCCGTCAAGACATCACTCAGCCAATGCTTGTTGTTCGCCATACGCATCAAGCCCGTACCTGATGCTATGGTATAAGCTCCTATCCCAATCCATGGACTCAGATATCCATATTCCTTGGCTAGCATTGTGGCGGTCATAAAAGCTGTAGCTGTATGACCAGACGGGAAAGAATGGTCGTTGCTTCCATCAGGTCGCATCACATGGGTAGTAGTTTTCATCGTATTGACCACTGCTCCCATGATTGCCGCAGAGAAAGCATCAGAAGCCAGCATCCTGCCCCAGGAGCTCCGGCTCTCCACACCAGCCACCTTCATACCAAGCATCACGGCAGCCGGCAGGAATTGCGTATAATTATCGAAGGGGCGATGAAATTGTTGCATATAATCGTTGCGCAGACTTCTAAAATGCGTATCCTCTCCCTTGACTATCATACCAGTTGCTATCAGAGGTGCTCCCACAAAAGTCATCTGATAGAACTTTGAATACGTGAAATCCCGCTTTTCAATATCAGTAAGTTTCTCGTTTTTCACTACTTTCTGATTCTCTACAGAACAGGAATCTACCTGCCATTCTATAGCATTGGTTTCCTGAGCTGAGATATGAAGTACACCCCAACTAGAAATTATCCATAATATTATCATTTCCTTTTTCATACCTAATTGAACTATCTGAATCTTAGAGGAGCATCCTTCCAGCATTTTCCGTCATATTTCAAATATTTTTTTCGGCTGCAAAAGTACAAAAACAAATAGAGAAATATTAAAGTTCTGCCTTATATTTCGTTAATTAACAATTTTCTCTCTCAAATTGTCATAGTTTTGTAATACGAGATAAAGACTAACACTCTTTTGGAGGTAACAGAGATTCCTGATTTGAATGCAAAAGTACACAATCTATCGGAGATAGAAGACAAATGGTAAGGATAAATCGATTTTCAGTTGATTTATTTGTTCATTCCAACATTTTTTAGTACTTTTGCCCACCAAATTACAAACAAGTAAATAAGATTGGTATAAAATAGGTATTACCAAGATAAAATAAAGAATAGATTAGATAAAGGAGAATAAGATTATGTCAACGATTATTTATCCATCACCGATATTCGGTCCGGTAAACTCCCGCCGTCTGGGTGTTTCATTGGGCATCAACCTCATGCCATCTGATGGCAAGGTCTGCTCATTCGACTGCGTTTATTGCGAATGCGGATTCAACGCCGACTTCCGTCCTAAGAAGAAGCGCCCTACCCGCGAGGAGGTAAGAGAAGGATTGGAGAAGGTTCTGAAAGAGCGCCACGACAACAACCAGCCTTTGGACGACATCACCTTCGCAGGAAACGGTGAACCTACGGGGCACCCAAACTTCAAGGGAATCGTGGAAGATACGATGGAACTCTGCAAGAAGTACTTCCCAGGAGTACAGGTATCCGTGCTCAGCAACGCCACCTATGTATATAAGGAGGAAGTGAGAGAGGCGCTGATGCTCGTGGATAACAACATCCTGAAACTGGATACCGTGGATATGGATTACATCAAGAAGCTGGACCGCCCTCAGCAGCCTAACTACGACGTGAAGGATGTAATCAAATATCTGAAGATGTTCAAGGGGCACGTCATCATCCAGACCATGTTCCTGAGAGGTGACGGTTTGGACAATACCAGCGAGCATTTCGTAGCTCCTTGGCTGGAGGCTGTGAAAGACATCCAGCCTCAGCAGGTAATGGTTTATACCATCGCCCGCGAAACACCAGACAAGTTGCTGGAAAAGGCACCAAAGGAAGTTCTCGATGCCATCAAGGAGCGTGTAGAGGCTCTGGGCATCAAGTGTACAGCCAGCTATTAAGAGATAATCAGGATAAGAAAGAAAAGCAAGTAGAAAAAAGAAAGAATGAAAGCGAAAAGTAATATCCTTATTATCAGCGACATGTGTGGCTACGGAAAAGTATCTGCCGCTGTCCAGATGCCTATCCTCTCTTATATGGGACTCGATGTGTTCAATCTGCCCACCATGCTCATCAGTAACACCTTCCCATACGGCAAGTATGCCATTCTGGAATGCACTTCGTATATCGAGGAAGCCTTGCAGAAGTGGAACGAACTGGGCATTCATTTTGATGCCATCACCACGGGTTTCATGGCTTCGGAGCGTCAGGCTAAGCTGGTGGCACGTTATTGCAGAGAACAGGCAGCACTGGGCACCGACATCTATGTGGATCCCGTGATGGGCGATTACGGCAAGCTCTATGGTGGAGCCAGTGAGAGTACCGTGAGATGCATGAAGGAGATGCTGAGCGTATCGCATCTCTGTTTTCCCAACTATACCGAGGCTTGTCTGCTGACGGATTCGGAATACAAGGAAGAGGGAATCTCGGAGAAGAAAGCCTATGAACTGATAGATAAACTGAGAACCATCGGTTCCCACTCCGTGCTCATCACCTCGTGCATCGTAGAGGGTCAGCATGCCGTGGTAGGTTTCAATCATCTTACAGAAGAGTATTTCCTCCTGCCCTACGAAGAAATCCCCGTTCAGTTCCCGGGCACCGGCGACATCTTCTCCAGCATCATCGTGGGCAGACTGAAGGATGGCGATCAGCTTCGCCATGCCACCCGCATCGCCATGGATACCCTGCGCAACTGGATAGACATCAACAAAGATGACAAGGACAAGAACCGAGGAATTCCGATAGAAAGACATCTGGGGGACTTGTAGATTGCCATTTAGCAAACACAGAAGCAAGGGAATACCAATTAAATTATAATGGAAAAGAAAGAAACAAATACACTCAGTATATTTCAGCGACCGGTATGGGTAAGCCTGTTCGCCCTTACGGCTGCTATCTCGTGGGGATGGGCTTACCCATTGATCAAAATGGGAATGAAGGAATATCAGATTACAGCAGACATGACCGGAAGCAAGATGCTTTTTGCCGGCATCCGCTTCTTCATCTCCGGTATCATCATCCTTGCCATCGCCAGAAGTTCACACCGTGAATTCGGATTCAAGAAGAAAGCTGTTCAAGAGAATGTCTGGTTTCTTCTCCTCTATGCACTCCTCAACACCACCCTTCATTATGCCTTCTTCTATTTCGGACTCTCGCATAATGCAGGAGCACGTTCGGCGATACTCAATTCTATGAGCGTCTTCACGGTGGTTATCCTTGCCTGTATCTTCTTCAAGAGCGACAGGATGACGTGGCAAAAGGCATTGGGCTGCATCATCGGATTCCTAGGCATCCTAGCCTTGAACCTTGGCGGAAAGGAAAGCGGTAGTTTCACTTTCCTGGGCGATGGTATGATTATCCTCAACGCCCTGTGTGGAGCCAGTGCTTCCCTGCTGACCCGAGGATTGAGCAAGAGAGTGGATGTTTTCGTAGGAACCGGTTATTCGCTGAGTATCGGTGGAGCCTTGCTGGTGATTCCTGCATTGTTAATGGGTGGCTATCTGCCAGTCATCAGCCTCTGGGGCATCACCATCCTTCTGCTGCTCATTGCCATCTCAACCATCAGTTTCGCTCTCTACAATAAACTATTGAGCTGCAATCCCGTAGGAAAGGTAGCAATATACAATTCGCTCATCCCCGTAGTAGGAGCCATCACCTCCTGCCTCTGTCTTGGTGAAACCTTCTACTGGAAGTATCTGATAGCAGGCGCATTGGCTACTGCCGGAATTTATATCATCAATAAAGGGAAGAAATAAATCCGGCTGTTGCCAATGCAACCCATATAGAAAGCAAAGCCAACTATTTCAAGATACCCGTTTCTCGCTCCTCATTGTTGATATTCCGCTGTATCTTACGGTATTCCTTTCCCCGATTGATATTCCAGGCAACACCGATACGGAGCAAATTACCTCCCGAATTGTCATAACCACGAACCTGCTTACGGAGCAAGGCGTTGACGATTTCGGATGAATAGGATTTCGGATGAGCCATAAACGGATTATGCATATAGAGCGTAAAATCGAAATCACCTATATGATAACTGGCTGAGGTTGCCAATGAAGGTGGATTATGCCCGATGTTCTCTCCCTCCATAAAGTTCCAACCGTTATCAGCATACAGCATCACTGTCCATTTTCCCCAATATCCCTGTAATGTTCCACCATAATTATAAGCAGTATAACAATGACTGTACTCATCGCCCTTATTGAAAAAACGGTAAATACCTGCATTCACAGAGAATATAAGGTGGTCGGGGATAATGTCAAACCGGGTATCATTCGTAAGATACAACATATTACAATGGGGCTGATTCGTCTGGGAATAAAGAAACTGATCATTTTCCGTGCGGGTGTATTTCGCCAAATCACAATGACGATTGATGCGATAATTCAAGGTAAAATCAGTATTTATCCTTGGTTTACTGAAAGAGAATACCACCCAGTTCTCATATCTACTGCTAGGCTTAAGCGAAGGATTACCCACAGTCCATTCCATACTGTTCTTTCGAATACGGGTATCCGAAATCATAGCTATCTGCGAAATATGCTGTGATAATTCACTTCCCAAGCGGATCTGAAACGAAGATGTCAAGGAATAAGCCAATGTGAGTTTCGGACGACAAAGCCAAAAACTAAATTCCTCATCTCCCTGTCGATAAGACTGATTACTCAACCCGAAGCCAGCCACATAAGTTAAACGGGATGTTCCTTCCTTGAATTGTCCCAAACTTCCCTTGATTTGTGCAAAACCATAAATACCCAATGAACGGATACCATTCTCGCTAACCACATCACCCAAATACTGATTATCCATATATTTCCAGTTCAAGTTGGTTCCTGCAGAAAAAGTAAAGGGTTTCAACCGGTTTCATAGATAGCCTCGGCTATGAGCGAATAGGTTTTTCCATCTACCTGATATTGATAGGGGTCGCCCTCACCTTCATAATAGGCTCCTTTGGTGTGGATATAAGTGCCCAAAACATCTGCCGACAAAGACTGATGCTTGCCCAACTGATGATAGAAATACAAATCGAGAGCAGGAGTAAAATTCCTACCCTTGCTGGTTCTGTAAACAGGATATGCAGGCTTTCCTGATTCAGAAAACCACATCTCATTCGATGTATAAGGCTGATTGCAGAAATCCGTGGTAAGCGTTGTCTGGAATACATATAATGCAGAATCAGCCAGATTATACTTCAACTGCAATGTATTACCATAATTTTGAGTTGCCCCATTCATGATTTTTCGAGATATCTGATACTCAGAACCATCATGTAGAAGATACTGAGCATCCTCATTATATTCGGATGCCTTATTATTCACATAAGTCTGCTCATATAAAATATTCAATTGGCTCTTGCCCCTATTGACAGATGCATAGACATCGTTTGAACCGAGCTTGGTAGTTAGCGCATTGGTCAAGTTGAAGCCCAAACTACCACCCGATGAAGCCCTGCGGGTATGAATATCTATTACATATGCAATATTCTTTCCATATCTTACGCCAGGGCTGTCATCATATACTTTTCTAAAACTTGTTTTCTGCTGCAAAGGTATCAAGAAGAGAAGATCGAAGCAAAAAATATGGCTGACATGAGTCTGACATTTATCAATTAACGAATATTATATCTAGTTTATACCATCTTTCATAGAATTTCTGTACTTTTGCATTTGAATCTTTAAACAGTATATCATTTAAACAGAATAGATAATATGAAACTGAAAGCATATCATTCCATCCTCATCTTCGCCATCCTTGTGATGTCTGCGGCATTCTCCAGCGTAAGCAACTACCGCAAGGCACAGTATGCCATTGTACAAGATATGAACAAAGCTTTGGCTCTGACTCTTCAGGAAAATAAATATCAATGGATTACGCCTGATACCATCCAGAGCTACCGCTCACATCTCAGCATCGACCTGCTGAAGTCGACCAGTAATCTCTGCTATGTGATGGAAGACAGAAGAAGAGGCAAGAACAATTTCCAGCTGGTAAATAGCGCCAACCTGCTCAGCAGCAAAGAGATGCTCCTCAACGAGCATTCTATCCTAAGTTATGCCAACTGTTCGATGGCAGATGTTTTGAGTATGAGCAACCAGCGGACATCTTTGACGCTTACCCTCATGGCTATGATTTGGGCAATTGCATCGCTATACTATCATCGCAGAAAACAACCCTGGAATCATGAGGCCGATATGTTCGGCACCATGTGCTATTCTCAAGACGAGGATTCCTTCTACAATCAGGAAAGCGGACAAGCCATCAAGTTTACTCCGATGCAGCACCAACTGATGCAACTCTTCTTCAACAATACGCATCATCAACTCTCCAAACAGGAGATTTGTGATGCTCTTTGGCCCAAGAAACCGGATGCCAGCGAAACGCTCTATACCTTGATTCGCCGTATCAAACCGGTGATTGAGCAGAATAGCAACCTCATGATTGAGTCGGAAAGAGGCAAGTCTTATCGACTGATTATCAGATAAGTTCAGAAATGTCAGTCAAATGTCATACTTATTATTTGGCAGTTTCCCATCTTCTTCATACCTTTGCAGCTAAAATATAAAAGTGGCAAAGATATGAAGAAGATTTTTTTGATAGCAGTTGTCTTGCTGATGATGATAAACTTCATCATCAACTATCAACATGAGGTTACAAAAGAGAAGCATACACCGATGGCGGATTTCAAGACCAAAGTAGAGATGGCGCCCATGAAGGAATACAATGATCCTGACTTCGGCTACGTTATCAAATATCCTTGCTTCTTCCAACAGGAGGATACTTCGGTATCGGGATACCAGGCTATGCCCGCTTCTCATTCACCAATCATGCCAACATCATCCTGGAGAGTTACGTTACCCCCAACTATAGCAACACCCTTCAGGCTTGTGCCGATTCTCTAGCCCAGAAGCTTCATTCGGAGCGGACGATGCAGGCATCGAATAAAGCATTCATCCTCTCCGGTCCTGTCTATGAAAACGGAGTAAGAGTAGATGGCTACAGTCATTATGATAAATTCATCAAGAGTGGCAGAATACTCTTCGTCTATTCCCTCACCTATCCCGACAGTTACAAGCCAGCCATGCCCCGACTGTTCAAACTCATAGACGACTGGAAGGTTTTAGGTGCATATTAATCTGCCTTGAAGATATCCTCGTAAGCCTCTTGGAATTGTATAAAAACAGCTTTCAAAGAAGATAAAAGCACTTGATTATTTGCATATATCAAATAATAATTGTACATTTGCGGTGTAAATATAAACATCGAAGATTATGTCAATATTCAGTCGCCTCTTTGGAAGGAAAAACAATCTCACCGTAAGCTCTGACATCAAGAAGGAAGATGCCAGAAGCAGGAACATTGCCTTCGTGGATACCGAAGTGGGACTGAAAGACCATAAAATACATGACATCGGAGCATTGCGTTATGACGGAGCCAACTTTCACCAAGCATCACAGACGGCACTGAACAAGTTCCTGCAAGAAGGAAAGGTTGACTATATCTGCGGTCATAACCTCATTCATCACGATGCCCGCTATCTCCAACTCAACGGCATACTGATAGATACCCTCTATCTCTCCCCACTCCTCTTCCCCAAGCGCCCTTACCATCATCTGGTAAAGGACGACAAACTGATGAGCGAGCAGATGAATAATCCAGTCAATGACTGCGAGAAAGCCAAGGAATTGCTGATGGATGAAATCGCTGCATGGAATCAATTATCAGAAAGGAAAAGGAAAATCTTCACCTTGCTGCTACAGCATGAAGAGGAATTCAGAGGATTTCTGATGTATGTGGGAGCCATCGAAAAGGATGATGCAATCATAGAAGTTTCAGAATTCATTCTTTCTGAATATAAGAATCATATTTGCGCCCATGCCGACATTCCGGCTCTTGCAGCCCAGTCGCCTTGCGGCTTGGCATACGCCTTGGCCCTCATAGGCACAGACGATTACCAATCTGTTACACCAGGTTGGGTACTCTGCCATTATCCCGAAGTAGAACATATCATCTATATGCTCTGCCATACCCAATGCACCGATGGCTGCGAGTATTGCAACCGCATGCTCGACATTCATCACAACCTGAAACAACTCTTCGGCTATGATGCCTTCCGTACCTATGACGGCGAACCGCTGCAGGAACAGGCATCGCAGGCAGCAGTGGATGGTAAGTCATTATTGGCGATATTTCCTACGGGTGGCGGCAAGTCGCTCACCTTCCAGTTGCCAGCCTTGATGGATGGCAGAACCATACATGGACTCACTGTGGTTATCTCGCCTCTGCAATCATTGATGAAAGACCAGGTAGATAACCTCGCAGACCGTGGTTTCACCGATGCCGTAACCATCAACGGTCTCCTCGCCCCTATCTCCCGCTCCCTAGCCATCGAACGAGTGCAGAGCGGAGATGCCACCTTATTATATATAGCACCAGAGATGTTGCGCTCCAAAACCATCGAGCGCATTCTGATGGCACGGCATGTGGTGAGATTCGTCATTGATGAAGCTCACTGCTTCTCTGCATGGGGACAAGACTTCCGTGTGGATTACCTATATATCGGCAAGTTTATCAAGGAATACCAGGAACGTAAGTTTGGCAAAGATGCTATGGCCCGCAATCATGGTCAAACCCTGATACCCGTATCTTGCTTCACCGCTACTGCAAAACAGAAGGTGGTGCAGGACATCTGCGACTATTTCAAGCATTGGCTGGGCACCGACCTCCAGCTCTTCGCCTCATCAGCCTCACGTACCAACCTGCACTATTCCGTTATCCACGTAGATAGTGACGGCAACAAATACAATCTACTGCGTTCACTCGTAGAGCAGGCAGATTGCCCTACCATCATCTACGTATCACGCACCAAGCGAACCCGGGAACTCGCCCTGAAGCTGACACGTGACGGAATTTCCGCCCTGCCCTATAATGGCAAGATGGATGCCGATGAGAAGATACACAATCAGGATGCCTTCATGAGCGATAAGGTAAGAATCATCGTTGCCACCTCTGCCTCGGCATGGGAGTAGATAAAAGCGATGTGGGGCTGGTTATCCACTACGACATCTCTGACTCTCTGGAGAACTATGTACAGGAGGCTGGACGTGCAGGAAGAGACCCACACCTCAATGCCAAATGCTATGTACTCTATAGCGACGAGGACTTGGACAAGCACTTCATTCTGCTCAACCAAACCAAACTGAGCATCAGCGAGATACAACAGGTATGGAAAGCCATTAAGGATTTTACCAAGCAGCGTCCACACGTAAGTTGTTCGGCACTGGAGATAGCCCGTCAAGCCGGTTGGGATGACTCGGTATCCGACATAGAAACCCGTGTTCGCACCGCCCTATCTGCTCTAGAACAGAGCGGATACATAGAGCGTGGCAACAATATTCCGCACGTCTATGCCACAGGTATCACCGTCAAGAACATGGACGAGGCAAGACTTCGCCTCACCGAATCACCCCTGTTCTCGGAAGATGAGATGAAGAATGCCATCCGCATCATCAAGTCGCTCATCACCCAGAAGCATATAGCCAAGCACAGGATAGCGAGGCAGAATCCCGCATCGATTACCTCGCCGACATCCTAGGACTCAGTAAGCGAGACGTCATCTCCTCCGTTGACCGAATGCGACAGGAAGGCATCCTTGCCGATACCCGTGACATCTCAGCCTATCTGCAAGACATCAGCGACAAGCAACGCAAGCCTCAGCAGATGCTGGAGAACTTCGCCAAACTGGAAAGATACATTCTGGAACATATCCCGGATGAATCGCTGCATATCACATACAAACAACTCAATGACAATGCCGTACACGACGGCATCAACACTTCAACCGAAAAAAAAATCCGCACACTGCTATACTTCCTGGCAGTGAAGGGATATGCGCACAAGAAGGAAGATGGTGGTCGCAATCTCATCGTGACAAGAGACAAGGACATAGAGACCATCATCAAGCGATTCGAAAGACGAATTGAGGTTTGCCGATTCATCATCGAAAGACTATACAGCCTAGCTGAGGAAATAAGTAAAACTGTAACAGAAGAGAGCAACGACAGCTCTTCTGTAGAAAAGAATCCTTCCGAAGAAAAAGGTTTAGGAAAAGCCTCTGGCTCTAGAGAGAATTCAAAAGAGAAGCCTCTTCAATTCTCGGTAGTCGAACTTCTGAACGATCTGAAATCCAGCAACCAGTCACTCTTCTCCGACTTCTCTTCCCTGCAGTTGGAGGACGTGGAGGAAGCCTTGCTCTATCTCTCCAAGATAGGAGCCATGAAGCTGGAAGGAGGATTCCTGGTGCTTTACAATGCGATGGCAATTAAACGCATCAAGGAACCTCGCCTCCACTATAAGCAGGAGGATTATCGCATGCTCAATGAATTCTACAAGCAGAAGATTCAGCAGATTCACATCGTGGGCGAATATGCCAACCTGATGGTAAGGGATTATGACGCCGCCCTGCAATATGTGCAGGATTACTTCCAGATGGACTACCAACGCTTCATCTCAAAGTACTTCAAGGGCAACCGGGAGACTGAGATAGAGCGCAACGTAACACCTTCGAAGTATAAGAAACTCTTCGGAATGCTCTCCAAGAGACAGAAGGAAATCATCGACGACCACGAGTCCCGCTGCATCGTAGTCGCTGCCGGTCCTGGCAGCGGCAAGACACGTGTGCTCGTACATAAGCTTGCCTCTCTCCTGCTGCTGGAAGATGTAAAGCACGAACAACTCCTGATGCTCACTTTCTCTCGTGCAGCCGCTACCGAATTCAAGCAGCGCCTGATGCAACTCATAGGCAATGCTGCCCATTTCGTAGAAATCAAGACCTTCCATTCTTACTGCTTCGACCTGCTGGGCAGGGTTGGCAATCTGGATGAGGCTGGAGATGTGGTTAAGCAAGCCGCCGAAATGATCAACAATGGAGAAGTAGAACCCAATCGCATCAGCAAGACCGTGCTCGTCATCGACGAGGCACAAGACATGAGCAAGGATGACTATGCCCTTGTCACTGCTCTGATGAAAGCCAACGAAGAGATGAGGGTGATAGCCGTGGGCGATGATGACCAGAACATCTATGAGTTTAGAGGTTCCAACTCGCAGTATCTCTATGAATTGACCCAGACAGAACACAGCCGTTTCATCGAGATGACTGAGAATTACCGCAGCCTTCGCCATATCGTGAATGCTGCCAATGACTTCGCCCGCAACATCCGCCAGCGAATCAAATCTACCCCTATCATCTCCATGAGTCAAGAAGATGGAGAAGTTAGAATCGTGAAGCATCCATACGAGATTCAGGAGAAAAAGGTTTATATGTATCAGCCTATTCTTGAAGATGTGATGCGATTACTTGGAAGTAACTCTTCAAAAGAAGCCGATGCATCTTCCCGCAAGAAGAACGAAACCATCAGTATCCTCACGCAGACCAATGAGGAGGCAGTCATCATGCTGGCTCTTCTTCATAGCCATAGCATCAAGGCAAAACTGGTGCAATCAATGGACGGCTTGCGCTTCTGGAATCTGGCAGAGGTAAGATATTTCTTGAAGAAGATAGACCAAGGCATCAAGGAGACGAAATCCCCTATCATCCCTGATGATATTTGGGAAACAGCCAAGCAGCAGACATTCCAAAAGTATGCCACCAGCCAGACATTGCCATACCTGCGCCGCAGCCTTCAGATATTTGAGCAGACCAATCGTGCCAAGTACTACAGCGATCTGAGGGAGTTCGTGTTCGAATCATCTGTAGAAGACTTCTGTGATATATCGAAATCAGACATCGTGGTCAGCACCATCCACAAGGCAAAAGGCCATGAGTTCGACCATGTACTGATGCTCATTACCCATCCCGAGCATCCTACAGATGACATACTGCGCCGATACTATGTGGGCATGACCCGTGCCAAGCGTACACTAACCATCCACACCAACGGCAATCTCTTCGACACTCTGAAAAGTGCCCAGCATCTCTATGATGCCCAAGCCTACGATGAGCCCAACGAAATAGTACTCCAGCTCTCACACAAGGATGTAAACCTGGGCTTCTCCAAGCCTCACAAAGACACTATCCTTTGCCTGAGAAGTGGTATGCCGTTAACCTACCACGACCATTGCCTCTGTCTCCCATCAACAGGCAGAGACATAGCCCAACTCTCCATCAAGATGAAGGAGAAACTAGGCAAATGGGAGTTGAAAGGCTACAAGGTAACCGCTGCCCGAATCCGCTTCATCGTGGCATGGAAGTCAAAGGATGCACCGAGGGATGAGAAGGAATCCGCCATCGTGCTCGCTGATTTGGTGATGGAAAAATAAGGTAAGCTCCTGGAACCTTATCTACAAGCACAACCTATTTATCGGACGAAGCTATTGACACAATGGAGATTAGAAATCTCACCAAACACTTATTTTAAGATATTAGACAGAATTTTATGTTAAAAATTTGGTGATTAGAAAGAAAACTCGTATTTTTGCAACACATATATTAATATTGATAGATATGGAGAAGAAACAAATCATAGAGCAATGCACAATAGATTGCATGAGATTGATCCTCATGCAAAAGCTATCTTGTTTGGTTCCCGCGCTAGAGGCACAGAACATGAAGGAAGTGATTGGGATGTATTGATTCTTCTAGACAAGCCAAAAGTTACGCTTCAAGATTACGATAAGTATTCTTATCCACTAAGAGAATTAGGCTGGGATATTGATGAAATCATCAACCCTGTACTCTTCTCCCAAAAAGAATGGGAGGAGAACCATTATACCTTATTCAATCATAACGTAAATAAGGAAGGAATTGCAATATGATAAAGGGACAACTTACAGACACTGACAGAACCGAAATTGTAAAATATAGACTAGAAAAAGCATATCGAACATATAATGAAGCTGTCGGTTCTATAAAAAATGGTTATGTCGAAACTGCAGCCAATCGTTTATACTATGCAGCTTACTATGCAGTTTCTGCTTTACTCATTTCTTATAAGTATGAAGCTAGCACTCATAATGGCGTAATCCAAATGTTTGGAAAAGTCTTTTTGAGGAACAACATCATTGACAAAAAGTATGGCAAGACTTTCAATCAGCTTTTCTCCTTACGATTAACTGGCGACTATGAAGATCGTCATATTCTTGATATGGAAACAGAGGTACTTCCATTGGTTGAGCCAGCTAAGGAATTAATAGATTTAGTGTCAGAAATGGCTAAAAAGCAATTAAAAGAATTAACATTATAGAAACATCCTTCAGTAATTTCATTGAACATTCAAAGTATCAAAGAGTTTTGCTGAAGGATGTTTTCAATAACAAACTATTTATTTTGTCTCATTATCCAATGTCCCCAACAATCAGCAATCAACTTGGCCAATGTTTTTATGAATAACGTAAAGAACAATGAACAAATTGCAGTCAGCAAATAGACCCGAACTGACTGAATTCCTGATGTTTCAACAAATTGACAATAAGTCTTCAAGCCTTTAAAAGAAATTTGTGTAACGTTAAAGTTTAATAATGGCAAAATAGGAATGAGGAAGATATCATATAGTATTTCCTCATTTCTATTCCTTTATTTATCATTGTTTGTCTGAATGAACTCAGAAATCATATCTTTTATCGTTCTCTCTGCTCTATCTATTCCAACCAACTCTATCAACCTATTATAATCTTCTATTTCATTGTCTGTAAACGTGACTATTATCTGCCTCTCTTTTCGTCCAGCAATGTGAGTATACTCTTCTGGATATGCCCAAAAACAACTTTTACAAAAGTTCACGTCATGCAAATTCCAATTTGAGCAATGCTCACAAGTCCATGATTTTGCCCGATTAGCTGAAGGACTTAACAACATATAGCAATCTATATCATTCCCTTCATTTTCGCCGCCAATTTCATAAGGTATTCTATGATCCACCTGAAGCAAACCTTCCGGCATTGGCTGTAAATAAACGAAACAAATAGCCCCATATTTTTCTACCAACGCCTTCTTCAAAGCTTTCGAAAGAGCTGTTCTACCAGCTTTTTTAGACACTTTATCATCTAAAAAACTGGTTTACCAAATTTATATGCCGCTATATTTCGTCCATCCGAACTTTTTACTTTGTATGTCAATAGATTCACCCCTCTCTCACGAACATCTCTTGCGGCACGTGGAGGATGCTCATAGCCATACTTTTCTTTTAAATCCTCTGTTGTTATAAAGCCATATTTCAGGATATGCTGAATTACTATTGAAGGACGTTTATCTGTTATTGCATTTAATTTATCCAGAACTGATTTTGAAAGTTTCATACTACTTCATTAAACAAAAGTTGTTGCTCACTAACTACATAATTTTTCTCGTGTAGATTACGACTCAAATACAAAGCCTCATAAGTCGTCTCTTTTCGTCCAAGTAAAATTGCTTGACTTGACAAACCTGCATTCAATAAAACTTTTCGTAAGCCCAATGTTTCTGGTAAATCTTCGCCATATTGCTTATCACCGCATAAGCCATCATAGCTAATCGCAAAATCTACACCACGAGCATTTAAATCAGCAATAGCCTCGACAAAATCCGAAAAATTAATACCCGAAAAATAACGATTATCACGAGAATTACATACACCTTGATAAGGCGGATCCATATAAACCAAATCTCCAGGCACAGCTTGCTCTAACACTTTTCGATAATCCATTGATGTAAATTCAGCCTTACCCTTCAACATTGCAGAAATCTGATAAATATTTTTCGCTAATGTCAAAGGAGAAGTTCCTTTCCTTCTTTTATCAGGGGATTGATTAAACATCCCTGCGCTGCTATATCTCACAGAACCTTTCACACATCTGGCCAATAAATATAGCATATTAGCAGCCGTTTTATTTCCTTGATTAAACTCTTCTCTAACTTTATAAAAATGTGCAACACTACCTTCATTAAACGACAATTGCTCTTTCCATACTTTTTCATATTCTGCGATTAGTATATCTGGAGTTTCAACTGCCTCTCTCAATATTTCTACCAGAGGTGTATTCAAATCATTTAAATAATATTTCTGTGCTCTATGTTGCTGAGCAACAGCCATTGTTATAGCAGCCATACCCGAAAATGGTTCTATAAGCCGCGCAAAGCGATGAGGAAAATACTCAAGAATCTTAGGAGCTAAAATTCGTTTTGAGCCTTGATATTGTACTATGTGAGGAACCGTTTTTGCCATAATGTTCAAATATTACTTTATAAAAAGAAATGGCATTTGCCAAATCCAAGGGCAAAGGTACAATAAAATATTGAAATAACCATACTTTTCATGTTAAAAGTTACGCTATATCATACATTTTCCATCGCTACTAACGCTCACACGGCATCGCTACTACCAATTAACCTCCACTGATAATACCAACAAAGACCAGACACCATTACCCAAAAGGCCGCCCAACACCTAATTGGCGTGTGCACAACACGTGTTGTGCAAGCGCATAACAGCTGATATGCAAGCGCACAACAGCTGTTGTGCGACTGACGGAAGTGACTTTCCCGGCAACATATACTTACTGTTCCAACAACTTATCCTACTTCTTACGACAACTTATAAAGGCTTCTTACGATGCTTATTCCTATTGATAAGCAGTTCTAACCCACATCAATAACACCGCTCATTCGTATCAATCAAACCGCTCATCCATATTAGTGCCATTTTTATTTGGTAATTTAAGAATAAAAGATTACCTTTGTATCGCTAAACAGAAAGAAGAATACGATGGCTATAAAATATGAAATCCATTATCTTCCCAATGCTGGAGGAAATGAAGAGACTCGCCGATTCGCCCATATCTTTGAGCAAACAGCTATGACTGACAAGGAGATGATCAGCCGAATCGCCAGACATAGCTGTCTGGGAGAAGGAGAAGTTTCGTCCGTACTCATGAAACTGCGTGATATCATCGAAGAAGACCTACAGGAGGGAAGACGTATCAACATTCCGGAAATAGGTTATCTCTCGCTCTCAGTAGATCTGGATATGGATGACCTGAAACCCGACAATAAAGTGAGAGCTGAATATGTAAGCGTAAGAGGCATCAAGTTTCGCCCCAATGCAGACCTGCTAAAACAGGTGAAATATAATACCCATTTCGAGAAATCACAATATACTTCCCGCTCCTACCCTTTCTCTGAAGATGCATTGAAGGAGAAAATAAGAGAGTATCTGAAGCATAACCGTTCCATTAACAGAAAAGTACTGGAAGCGGAATTTCATATCCGTAAACAGACAGCACTCAACTGGCTGAAGAAACTGGAAAAATCCGGATTTCTGATAAAAGAAGGTTCCCGGAATGCGCCGGTTTATTTCCTGGCTGAAGAATAGGAGCCCATCGGATGATAGGTCTCATCATGATAGAACTCTCTAGATGACTGCAAGCCATAGCCTCCGCAACCATCTAGGCTTCATTACATTAAATCTATCCCCTAAAGATAAGGTAATATGCCAAATAAAGAAGAAAAAGAGAATAACTGAGCAGAGCTCGCTCTACGAACATCTGGAAAAGATGAGCGTGGATGAACTCACCGCTCATATCAATGCAGAAAACAAGAAGGTGGCTCTGGCAATAGAACAAGCATTGCCTGCCATCAACCAACTGATTTCCGCCATCGAAGGGCAGCTGAAGAAGGGTGGTAGACTCTTCTATGCCGGTTGCGGAACGGGCGGAAGACTGGCTACGCTCGATACCATCGAAGTGCAGAACACCTATGGCATCGACGGTTCGCAGATACAAGCCATCTTCCCCGGAGGCATCGGCTGCCTTACACAAACCAGAGAATCAAGAGAAGACGACCTGGAGAATGGCTGGCACCAGCTCTGCGATAAACATATCTCAAAGCTGGATTTCGTGCTGGGTTTCTCGGCAAGCGGCACTACTCCCTTCGTGCTTTCCATCTTGCAGCATTGCAAGGAGGCAGGTATTCCTACAGGATGCATCGTCAACAATCCCCACGCTCCTATCGCCCTGGCTGCAGATTATCCTGTAGAGGTCATCACGGGACCGGAATTCGTAACGGGAAGTACCCGTATGAAAGCCGGATCTTCGCAGAAGATGATTCTGGATATGATCAGCACTTCTCTTCAGATAAGACAAGGACGGGTGGAAGGCAACAAGATGGTGAACGCCAAGCTTATCAATCATAAACTCATCGACCGTGCCTGCCGCATCTTTATGGAACGCAATCCGGAATATACGGATTACGAGAAAGTGAAGCAACTGATACTGAAAGCTGGAAGCGTGAAGAAGGCGGAAGACTTGCTGAAGAGTAAAAGCGATTTAGATATTTAGATAAGTTTAGACCAAACTTCACCTTATATAAATAAAACTATCAAGATTTCACCTTATATAATAGGACTATATGGCAAAGAAAGCAATTGTAATGGGTGCCACATCGGGCATCGGAATGGAAGTGGCAAAACTGCTTGCTGCAAAAGGATGGCAGGTAGGAATTGCCGGAAGAAGAATTGAAAGATTGCAGGCTCTGATTTCGCAGGGCGGCATTACCTGCTACCAGCAAATAGACGTGACTTCTCCCGATGCTCCTGCCCAACTTCTCGAACTCATCGATAAGTTGGGAGGCATGGACCTCTACTTCCATAGTTCCGGCATTGGCTGGCAGAATAATACGCTGGATATAGAAAAGGAGTTGAAGACTTTGGAAACCAATGGCTTAGGATTCACAAGAATGGTAGATACGGCATTCAACTGGTTTGCTACTCATCATCAGAACAATTCAAAAGCCCGCATTGCCTGCATCACTTCCATTGCCGGAACCAAAGGTCTCGGTGCCGCCCCAGCCTACTCTGCCACCAAGCGATTCCAGAACCATTATCTGGAATGCCTGTCGCAGCAGGCACGGATGCGTCATCTCCCTATCGCCATCACAGATATCCGACCAGGTTTCGTAAAGACCGACCTTATCGCAGGCAGCAGCTATCCGCTGCAGCTCAAACCAGAAGATGTGGCGAAACATATCGTAAGTGCCATCGAAAACGGAAAGGAAGTTAAGGTAATAGACTGGAGATATGATATCCTCGTCTTCCTCTGGCGACTCATTCCTAGATGGTTATGGACGAGATTGAAGATTACAACATAACATCTTTATTCCTTTCTGATGACAATCGTCTTGAACCAGTCTTTCAATACTCCCGCATATTGATCCTGCGAATCAGACAGCAGGATGACAACCTGGGAACCATCTTCTAACTTGGGTCCCAGACACATACCTTCGTAATTGGCAAAGGAACGCTTGGAAAGTGACAAGCCGGTTTTCCATTCCGCGAGCAATCTCTTCTTCAAGAAGGAGTATCTGATGAAAACTTCTCTTTCAAAGCAAACTCCTCAGAATTCAAAGGATTAATCTGATAGAGTTTACACTTGCAGAAAGCCCCAATCTTAATCTTCGGGATAAAGGCCTCACGCTCCAGAACCAGAAGCTGACCATCGGGCAAGGCGCAAAACTCACTCACCCCCATCACATAGATATCTGCTTTCTTATGGGTAGAAGGTTGATCCATCTGATAGGCATAGGCTGTCATATAACGAGAGGCTTTCTTGCTACTCACTTCCTCGCTATACTCTTCCTTGTTACGATTTTCCTTTATCTTTCCCCAATCATACCTCATCAAACGAAGCTGGTTGGCCAATCCGTTTTGAGGAGTAGCAGGCTGTCCGTCTTTGCGGAGCGTGCTCTCAGGAATCGTCCAGAGATACTGACGGACGGAATCAAAAGCCAGAGACTCAAAATTATAATTTGGATAAAAATCAGAAGAAGGCCATCTGCTCTCCCAAAGGTTCTGCTGATAGCTAATCTTGGGAGCATTAGCCGAAGTAGGCAGAACAGGATACTCCTTTAAACGGCAATATCCTTCGCTTGTTATCACCAAGGTAGAATCAGAAGCCTTCACGATGGCTTCGTGGTCAAAGCCTTTCTCCTGCCCCTGCCAAAACTTTCCGTCGTTCAGCGTTCCATCTGTTCTCTCGGTAAACCCAAGGTTCTCTACCTGTTCCAATTCGCCGGTCTTGGGATTCACCTGAATCCGGAAGTTGAAATACAGGGCACTATCCGACTTGTCGCTTACCATCGCATAGATATCATCATGCAGATGAGCAATGCCACTGTAGTTGCCCGCAGCCACGGTTTTCGGAAAAGCTTTCTGAGGATTCTCTCTCACTACTTTCCAATCCTGTGCTCCAGCCAACAGACTGAATGCCAGGAAGATGGACAGAATATTACAACGCAGCATAAGTCAATACAAATTCCATGGTTAACTCGAAATCTATATGCGCCATCTTTCCGCTCTTGAGATTCTCCACATCACACGACCAATCTGCCATCGTATCAAACGGCTTCACCCGCATATCCTCAAACATCAGTTTTTCTTCAGAGAATAACTTGAAGACCGTTTCCTTGGCACACCAATGCACCAGCTTGGCATCCAGATCTTCCGCCTTCTCATCCTTGCGCAGGAATTTGGATGCGATGCGCTCTACCCTATCGCTGAAGTATTCGATATCCACCGCCACTTCCTGATTTTGGGAAAGGATAAGCGCAGCATAACCCTTGGTATGCGAAACGCTGATATGATAACCACGGAACAATGGCTTGCCAGCCTCGTTGTGGGTAATGTCACCCGCATGAGAAAGCAAGCCCTTGGAAGCCCCGTTCGTCTTGAGCATCTCATACATTAATGCACGAATGGCAAGAAACTCCAGTTTCCTGCCATCGTTCTTATATTTCTCTTCCACCTGAGAGCGGTAAGCCTGCAGATGAGGATACTGCCCGAACAACTGTTCTACAGTTTCATCCATCTGCCATAAACCAAGACTCACTCCCGGATAAACTTCTCGTATATTGACAACTGCCATATTTTTTATATTCTGATATTGATGAATACTGATGATTACTTAGAAGAATCCTCCACGTTATCTTTCAAAGGATGTACCGTCACCTTAATCTTGCTGATGCGACGCTCCTCTATCTGCATAACCTCGAAAGTATAGTTCTTATAATCTATCTTCTCGTGCATACTTGGGAAATCGCCTTTGATTTCCAAGAGCAGACCAGCCAGAGAATCAGCATCACCCTCAACCTCCTCGAACTCTTCGTCATCTACATTCAGGATTTTACAGAAATCAGAAAGAAGCGTTTTACCTTCAAAAACAAAGGTGTTGTAATTTAATTTCGAGTAGAACTTCTCCTCCTCATCGTATTCATCATTGATTTCACCTACAATTTCCTCCAGAATATCTTCGAGAGTAACAATACCCGATGTACCTCCGAACTCATCTACCACAATGGCGATATGAACCTTGTTGTCCTGGAAATCGCGAAGCAGATCATCTATCTTCTTGGTTTCAGGAACAAAGTAAGGAGGACGAATCAAACTCTGCCAACGGAAGTTGGAAGACTTCGTAAGATGAGGCAATAAGTCCTTGATATACAGTACACCACGAATATTATCTGTATTATCCTGATAAACAGGAATACGACTGTAATTATTCTCTTCAATGCACTTTAATACTTCTGGATAAGAACTACGGATATCCAGGTCAACAATATTCTGTCGGCTGGTCATCACCTCCTTGGCTGTTTCATCGCCAAAGCGGATGATACCCTTCAGCATGCTCTGCTCGTCCTTGATATCATTCTTATCTGTCAGTTCCAGAGCTTGTTCCAAGTCATCAACACTCAGCACATGATTTTCCTTCTGTATAATCTTTTCTGCAAGAATTCCACTTTTCAGCAAGATCGTTTCTAAAGGCCAAAACAACTTTCTGGCAAACAGAATTCCCCCTACGCACCGGCGACAGAACTTCAGAGGATCCTGGCGGGCATACACTTTCGGCATAATCTCACCAAAAAGCAAAAGCAAGAAAGTAAGAATAACCGTAATAATCAGGAACTGAAGCCAATAAGCTTTAGGACCAAACTCTACGATTCCTGCGAATACATAATTAAGGAGCATGATGATTGTGACATTCACAAAATTATTGGTTATCAAAATGGTAGCCAACGTACGTTCAGAATCATCACGCAACATCTGTATCTTCTTATCGGCATCAGTCTTTTCATCCTCAAGTTCCGCAACATCAGTTGGTGATAAACTGAAAAAAGCAATTTCGGAACCACTGGCAAAAGCAGACATGCCTAACAATATAGCTGCAAGTACAGCAGCTACAATAACCCCGGCGGAAGGCTGCATCAGCATCACATCACCGAAGGCATCAGTTATGGTGGATATATCCAATTTCTGAGCTAAAAATTAATAATTATTGTTCTTTAGTAGCAGGGCGAGTACTCAACATCTCCATATTATCTACATAGATTTCTGTAATATATTGTCTTCTACCCTGCTTGTCATCATAGGAGCGGTAGCGGATTCTTCCTTCCACATAAAGGCGGTCACCCTTATGCACATACTTCTCTACTACCTTTGCAAGCCCACGATAAAAAACAAGATTGTGCCAATCTGTATGGTCTGGCACTTGGGTACCATTAGGCAAAGTATATCCTTTCTCTGTAGTTGCGAGAGAGACCTGAGCTACTGCCTGATCTGCTTCGAAATAATGAATGTCAGGATCTTTACCTACATTACCAATTAGCATAACCTTGTTCATGACACGAATCTTTTAAATTTCTGAATATTTTATTTCCACATTCCCAGATAGCGGAAATGGAAATTCTTACCTTTTGCAGATGGGAACTGGCTGCGTGAATCTACACAATCGCGCAGATAATCTACGATGCGATTGTAACAATCCAAACCTGATTCAGCTTTAACATCCGCAACGAAATGAGTATCACGGTACTCAAACTTTCCTGTAGCCGGTACCATCACAACACGCTTGAAATCAAGTGATCCTTCATACCAGCCTGGAGCCTCTTGAGCCAAACTGGCAACAACAGGATTCTCCATTCTCTCTGCAGGAGTCGGAGTACGCAATGCTTTCTTATCCTTAAAATCCTGCATAGTTTGCGCCGTAGTCTTTATCACAATAAAATAAACACGTGGGCGTACCTTATATCTTTTGGGATACGTCAAATCGCTAGCGGCATACTCACGAACATCTGCCTCTAGCTCCGCATCCATCTCAATCTCAGGAATACTCTTTAAAAAATCAATAGCATCATCAACACTAGTAACTAATGTCTCCTGATCAAAATATCTTAAATATAAATTCATAAATGGGTATGTTTCTCGAGTTCAAAAAAAAGAGCGGAAAACGGGACTCGGACCCGCGACCCCAACCTTGGCAAGGTTGTGCTCTACCAAACTGAGCTATTTCCGCTTATAAAAACA
>ENA-OPYQ01000015-OPYQ01000015.1-human-gut-metagenome-genome-assembly--contig:-NODE-15-length-42923-cov-3.116226_pt1 | contig 42923 bp, 41 predicted proteins | sample MGYA00242471_ERZ504479 | MGnify/ENA primary metagenome ERZ504479 (study PRJEB26092, sample SAMD00036225) | human gut metagenome | host: Homo sapiens | study: EMG produced TPA metagenomics assembly of... | reverse complement strand
ACAACAACAACAAGGTAGGCGCTAAGGCAGGATGTGATGTGAATGCACTTGAGGCATGGGAAGACCTGTACAGGCGATCCTTCTATCATCGTGGCTATTCTTGATGAGGGCGTGATGTATACGCACCCTGATCTGGCAGTCAACATGTGGTGCAACCCGGGCGAAAGTGTTCAGGGTGCCCAGACTGACGGCGACGGAAACGGTTATGAGGGCGACCTTCATGGCTACAACTTCGTTACTGAGAGCGGCGATATTACCTGGACTGATGCCAATGACACCGGTCATGGTACTCACGTAGCTGGTACCATTGCAGCCGTAAATAATAATGGTATCGGTGTTTCTGGTGTTGCCGGTGGTGACGGAACTCCTAACTCTGGTGTCAAGATTATGTCTTGTCAGGTATTCTCCGGTCAGAACAGTGTAACCTTGGCAGGCGAGGCAAGAGCCATCAAGTATGCTGCCGATAATGGTGCAGTCATCCTGCAGTGCAGTTGGGGTTACAACTCTTCAGAGTCTAGTATCATCAACGGTTATACTCCGGGCCCTGCTACCGAGAAGGAATGGGCTGAGACCTATCCGCTGGAGAAGGAAGCTCTGGATTACTTCATCAACAATGCCGGTTCGCCTAATGGTGTCATCGACGGTGGTATTCCAGTCTTCGCAGCCGGTAACGAGTATGCTGGCAATCCTGCTTTCCCTGGTGCTTACTCTAAGTGCGTCTGCGTATCTTCATTAGCTGCCGACTTTACTCCAGCCTGCTACACCGATTTCGGTTCGCTCGTAACCCTGAGCGCTCCTGGTGGCGACTTGGAATATTACAGCAAGATTGGCGAGCAGGAAGATGAATACTGGGCAGAGACCACCGAGCAGAAAGGTGCTGTGCTCTCTACGATGATCAAGAACGGTCAGCCTGCTTACGGCTACATGGAGGGAACCTCTATGGCTTGTCCTCATGTTTCGGGTGTGGCTGCCTTGGGTCTCGCTTATGCTGTCAAGACGAACCGTCATTATCGTGCTGCCGACTTCGTAGCCCTGATGAAGAAATCTGTGAAGGATTTGGATAGTCATTATCAGAATGGTGCAACTAAGACCTACTATATGAACCATACTACCGTAGGTGCTTCGCCAGAGATGTACAGCTCTCTAAGTACATCGGCAAGATGGGTGCTGGTCTGATTGATGCAGCTCAGCTCTTGAATAACATCACGAACAAGGAATTCAGTTCTGATATGAAGTTGCCTAACGTGTATGTAGGCATCGAGAAGACAGTTTCTCTCAACCTCGCTGCATATTTCGCAGGTCAGACAGGGGGATTTTCTTGCTCTGTAGCGAAGAACGGCGTAGCTTCTGCTTCGGTAGATGCAAGACGCTCATCGTGAAGGGACTCGCTGCCGGAAGTACATCGCTCACCGTAACAGCTGCCGATGGTACCAGCCAGACCGTAGTTGTGACCGTTAGAAAGAGTGCCGGTAACAATGGTTGGATGTAATATGAAGATATTTGCTTTCCTATCGCTTTTCTTCCTGGCTTTGCCTGTTACGGTGAATGCGCAGGAGGAACTGCTGAAGTTTGAGCATCCGCTTATCGATGCAGGTACGATGACCGAGGACGATGCGCCTCGCACCTTCACCTTCGTAGGTAAGAATGTGAGCAAGAAGATACTGCACATCACACAGGTGAGAACCACCTGTGGATGTACCAGTTCTTATGTCAGGGGCGATGTGATGAAGCCTGGCGATACCTGTCAGGTGCAGATCACCTTCACGCCTAACCGCTATCCGGGCACCATCAATACGGGTGCTTATCTCTATCTGAAAGAGGTAGAGGGACAGCCTGCCGTTAAGCTTGCCTTAACGGGAAAGGTACTGCCGGGTGCTGACCAGTGGGCACGCTATCCGCACAAGATGGGCGTACTCAGACTGAAACAGGCGAAGGCAAGTATCACAGAGGTAAAGCCGGGCACAGAGCCTGAGGCACGTATCCTCTGCGGAAACAGCGGTGACAAGCCGCTCCGTATATCCAGCCTCCTTCTTCCTCCTTATGCCCGTCTTACGACAGAGCCTGAGGTGATAGAACCGGGTGATGAGGCTGACCTCGTCATCACCATCATAGCCGATAAGATTCCGGCTACGATGCCCGAATCCTTCACCTTCCCTGTTATTCTGGAGGGCTTGGACGCCCGCCCGTCTGACAGAACGATACAGGTCGTTGTAAAGGTAAAAAGGTAAAAAAGGAAAAAAGTAAAAAAGAAAAAATACCAAGACAATGAAATATTTGAAAAAACTCTTCACCCTCCTGGTGATTGCTTTGTTTGCCTGCGGCTTTGCTGCCTGCAGCAGCGATGATGAAGAACCGGAGGAGCCTTCTCTGGAAGTTACGCCTGCCAATCTTCATGGCACATGGGAGTTGGCTGAGTGGAACGGTGAACCTCTTGCTGAGGGCACATACTGCTACATCGTTTTCAATCGCAAGGACCAGACTTTCGAGATGTATCAGAAGTTTGACAGTATGTATGGTCGCCATATCACCGGTTCGTTCGCTATCAAGAACGATCCATACCAGGCTACATCATCAGCGGAAGCTATGATAACGGTAAGGGCGACTGGAACCAGAGTTATCTCGTAACCCGTCTCCTGGCTTCCGGTTCCATGATATGGACCGCCAAGGACGATGTTACCGACATCAGCCGCTACAAACGTTGCGATGAGGTACCTGCTGAGATACTCAAGGATTGTAAAGATCTCACTGAAGAATAAAAAAAAGAGCGAATTATCTGCAAATTCTGCGGATTATTCGCTCTTTTTTTGTATCTTTGCCCTCAAACTTATCATCGGGTTCAAAGTTTAAGGATATGATATTAACGATTACAGGTTCAGACAGCACCGGAGGCTCTGGTGTGCAGGCGGACATCAGGACGATTGCCGAGTTGGGCGGTTATGCAGTTTCGGCAATAACCAGCATCACTGTGCAGAATACGCTCGGTATTCAGGAGTTCTTCGATATTCCTGCCGAGATTGTTTCGGGGCAGATAGAGGCTATCATGAACGATATGCAGCCTGATATAGTGAAGATTGGTATGATACGCAGGGTGGAGACGCTGAATGTGGTCATCAATGCGTTGACCAAATACCGTCCTGCCCATATCATCTATGCCCCTGCCATCTGGTCGAGCCAGGGCGATGCGCTGATGACGGAAGATGTGGTGAGCCAGATCAAATACCGTCTGCTGCCGCTCTGTTCTGTCGTCGTGTCACGCAAGAAGGAGAGCGACATCATTCTTCAGAATTCCAAACTGCTGAGCCTTGCCGAGAAGCAGGGACTCCGGATCTATCGCCTCGACAATGCCAATTCGCATGGTCTCATCAACCGTTTCTCTTCAGCTCTTGCCGTCTATCTGAATCAGGGCAAGAAGATGGAGGAGGCGTTGGCGATGGCGCAGGATTTCATCAATGTAGAACTCGTGCGCCAGAGCAATCTGCAGGGCAGGAGTTCCGAGCTTTACAACCAGTTTATCTCGCAGGTTAATAACTTCTGCCGCACTTACAGCGATGTTCATTTCTATGCCGACCAGTTGAATGTGAGTGGCCGTTATCTGGCTCAGGTTACCCGCCGCATCTCCGGCAAGACGCCGAAGGCAATCATCGATGAATACATCGTGAAGGAGATAGAGCGCGAGCTTTCTACCACCACGCATACGGTTCAGGAGATAGCCAATACCTTCGGTTTCTCCTCGCAGGCTCATCTCACCAAATTCTTCAAGAAGATGAGAGGGGTAACGCCTTCTGCTTTCAGGCAACCAAAACCTGTTGATTAAAATGAGTCCGGCCAATTAAGGAAATAAATACGGCCAACTGAGGAAATAAAATACGGCCAACTGAGGAAACAAAATTCAGCCAACTGAGGAAATATCGAAGAAAAGATGGTGTTTTTGTAGTTCCTATCGGATGCTTGAAAGATTAAAATAAGGTTCATTTTACTTCTTGTCTTGTAAGGGAACTAAGTTGCATCAGCGTAGTGTATGAACGAAGAAAAGTTAAATTAATTAAGTTAAAATAGAAACACGGACAAATTGAATTTGTCCGGCTCTTTTGTCCGGTCGCTTGTAAAGTGTTAAATATTAGTAACTTATAAGCTACTGGACAATTTGTCCGTGTTATTTGTTTGACTAGCATGTGTGTTGCCTAATGGGTGCAAGTCCCTAACGAGCCCTAGTAGTGGGAATCGTCCAGCCAGAGAGACAAGGGTGTCCGTGGCGACACGGAATCTGAAAGAAGTCAGCGGCAAACATCTGACCCAACGCACAGAAACTTGATATAAGGCAGTATGCAGGGATAAGGCTGCAAATAGAGTCAAAGTCCAATAACTACTCGGATCTGCATACCGTAAATCAAGTGGGTATAAGATGGAAAGACAACATGCTTAACTAGTGAGGTCTCACGGACATGTCGATTAGTTGCTTTTACAAAAGTCATGGAGTAAAGCTTGCCGTGAGAAGTCAGCAGATGCCATAGTAGTGGAGTTCTCGATAACGCTCCATGAAGGGCAGAACCTATAAATTAAACGATAGTAATTGAAACATACCTTATGAAGGAAAGAATGCAGAAAACATTGGCTGAAGTCAAGGGCTGCCCACAGAAAGATAGGACGGAATCCGAAGGATATGTGGGAGCGCAGACCGTCATGTGGATATGTGAGGACAACATTGTGGAAGTACCATTCGACAAGGAACACCTGTTGGAGCGCATCCTCAGTCCCGAAAATCTGCTCAACGCCTACAAGGCAGTTCTGCGTAATAAGGGCTGTGGCGGTATCGACAAGATGTCATGTGAGCAAATGCTTCCATGGGTCTTGGCTAACAAGGATGCTCTGATACGTTCTTTGCAGGACGGTTCATACCGTCCGAACCCAGTAAAAAGGGTAGAGATACCCAAAGACAATGGCAAGATGCGCCTGTTGGGCATCCCCACGGTTATAGACCGTCTGGTTCAACAAGCCATCAACCAGACCCTAACTCCCATCTATGAGCGTCAATTCTCTCCAGGAAGCTACGGCTTCCGTCCGAGAAGAGGCTGCCATGATGCCCTAAGAGGTGCTCAGAAAATAATCGATGATGGCTACATTTATGTGGTTGACCTCGACTTGGAGCGTTTCTTCGACACAGTGAGCCATAGTAAACTCATAGAAATCCTCAGCCGCACGATAAAGGACGGTAGGGTGATAAGCCTTATCCACAAATATCTCCGCAGTGGTGTGATGAACAAAGGTATGTTCGAGGCAAGTGAGGAAGGCACTCCCCAAGGAGGACCGTTAAGTCCGCTTTTGAGCAACATCATGCTCAACGAGTTGGACAAGGAACTCACAAGCCGAGGTCTCCCTTTTGTCCGCTATGCCGATGACTCGATGATATTTTGTAAGTCCAAGCGTGCAGCCAAACGCGTGAAGGAATCTGTAACCCGATTCATCGAAGGAAAACTTCATCTGAAGGTGAACAGGGACAAGACTGTCGTGTCATACGTAAGCGGTGTGAAATACCTAGGCTACTCCTTTTATGTAAGCCAGGGCAAATGCCAACTTGCGGTACACCCAAAAGCCAAAGCCAAGATGAAAGCCAAGCTCAAGGAGTTGACTTCCCGAAGCAATGGATGGGGATATGCCAAGAGAAAGCAGAAGCTTACAGAGTACATAAGAGGTTGGGTAGGCTACTACCACCTAGCCAATATGAAACGACTCCTTATGGATACTGACAGTTGGTTACGGCGACGGATACGCATGTGTATATGGAAGGCCTGGAAACTCCCGAAGACACGGATTAAAAATCTAATCCGATGTGGTATCAACAAACATGATGCCAGAAGATTGGGATATGTCAAAGGATATTGGAGGGTTAGTAGCTCTATAATAATGCAGAGGGCAGCCCCCTCACAGAAATTGCAGTACGCAGGTTATCCAACGCTTATGGGTTCATATCTCGAATGGCACCCAAAATAGGAACCGCCGTATGCGGAACCGCACGTACGGTGGTGTGAGAGGTCGGTAAACACGAAAATAGGAGATAAACACCTATGATTAGTGTTTACTTCCTACTCGATTTTTCTTTTTATCTCTATGTTTTCCACCACGTAACTCATAGACTTTGGAGCCATAAAACTATGAGTTAGTATTTTTAACATAATGACTCCTGACAACCAAAGCGTGAGATTCTGTTATCTGATAGTTTTGCAGAATCGCCAGCGACGCTGTAGAAAGGCTTCGCTGGCGATTTCTCTGTATATAATCTTACTCAATCATATTCTTGAGTATCCATTTCCTGAAGAATATGGGTCTTCTATTTCATATCTGTCACTTCGGATGATGTAGCCTTTCTTGCTTAAACGCAATAGGGCACTGGTCATCGTGCTGGTAGGTTGATTCCTGTCTTGTGCAGGATTGTTTCCCTCGCAGATACTGACCATTACATACTTGTCTGTCTTGTTGAAATTCAACCATAAACGTTCGTAGTCTAAATCATGAGTCGTTATGATGTCTTCTATGGCGAGTTGGAGTACATCCTCGTTTTTACCAGCTACCAGGTTGTTCCAAACTGCGAATGAAAGCTGTTGCGTGTAGTATGGATGGCAACTTGTAAAGGCCAGTATCTCGTCTGCAATTTGGGTAGGCTGTTCTGATACATCTTCCAATCTGTCTGCAATATATGTCTTGAAATCTTCGTATGGAATCTTGTTGAGTCTCATCAGCATTCCAAAATGATAGAACGGTGATTTAACTCGTTCAAAGATATCTGTCATCATCGATTCCTGACTACCCAGAAAGATGTAATTGATGTCTGTCTGTTCCTGCATGATGGAACGGAGCTGCTTATCCATGTTTTTGTCGATTTCCAGAATGCTTTGGAACTCGTCCAGGACAACAATCAGTTTGTTTTGAGGTGTAGAAACCTTCTGAATTGTATTTAAAACATCTTCTATTGCGGTTGATCCATTGTCGGTTGATGGTTGGAATGAAACCGATACCTCGTCTGTCATCGGGTTCATGTTGATAGATGGAATGATGCGGAAGTTACGAAGATAGTGCTTCATCTTTTCCAGTTTGAATTGATTGAGCAGTTCCTTCAGAAGCTTTGCCGCAAAATATTCTTTGCTGAGCACGGCTTGCATATTGAGCCATAGGTATGGTCGTTGGGTTTGTACAACAGCCTTTTTTACGAGACTTGATTTGCCAAAACGTCGTGGTGACATAAGAACGAGATGGTTCTCGCTCTTGAGAAACTGTACGATGTAGTCCAGTTCTTTCACTCTGTCTGTAAAGTATGGGGCATCAACTAATGAGACAACTTGAAAAGGATTTTCCATAATCGAAATTTTTCGTAACGAAATTTTTCGCAAAGATACGAAAAATAAAGATGCTTAGAAGATAAACTCCTTTAAATTATTATTGTTTAACATCTTTCGGGTTGAGCCGTCATAAAACTAGTCATCCATCCACATTCTGAATCCTTCGCCGCGCAATGTCTCCAGGTGGATGGAGGCATCCTTGGCGAAATATCGTCGCAAGTTGTACATCACATTATTGAGACTTTCTTCGCTACAGTGTACGCCTCTCCAAACTGTATCCTTGAGGTCTTGGCGTGGCACGACTTCGCCCTTATTGATCCATAATAGCTTGAGTGTAGCAAACTCGGTATTGCCCAGCGTCTTCTCGTTGCAGCCACGAAAACTGAGCACATGAGTCTCTGTATCTACGGTGTAGGCTCCCATGTTTATCATACGAGAATTGCTGAAGTCTTTGCGCTTGGCATAGCGGTTTACCCATCCCAGGAACTCACGGCTGTCGAAAGGCTTCTCGATGTAAATCATGGCACCATTATTTGCAGCCTCGGTTTTGAGTTCTGAATCATGTAACGAAGATACACACATGATAGGGATGTCTTCTGCGGCAAGTCGGATGTCGTTGATTCTTTCCAGACTGTTCTCTTCTCCTATCATCACATCGAGGATGATGAGGTTGGGAGATAACTTCATGATAAGGCTTTCTACTCCAAACAGCGTGTTTTGAAAATAGACCTCATAGCCTGCTTTTTTAAGTAGCAAGACTGCTGTGTTGCCGAAATCCAGGTCATCATCGACCAATAGTACTTTTATCTTTTCCATATATCTTATTTTTAATGTTTTATCTTGTTCCTTTCCCATTACGATTTGTTACTTTTAGTTGAACGGCAATGTGAATGTAAAGGTGCTGCCCTTGCCTGGTTCGCTCACCACCTTGATGGTTCCACCATGTGCCTTGACGGCATATTTTACCATAGCAAGGCCTATGCCATATCCGCTCTTATGGTGTGTGGCTGGTATGCGATAGAACTGCTCGAATATCTTCTTCTGATATTTCTTGTCAATGCCTACGCCATGGTCAGACACGCTGATGATGGTGAAATGTTCATCCTGTTTGATGTTGACATCAATATTTGCCTCCCTGTCTGAGTATTTAACGGCATTCTCCATTAGATTGTGCATCACATTTCCTATCAGGTACTTATCTGCATACACCGGTGCATTCTCTTCACGATGGTCGTGGATGCCGATGGCATGTGGCTTGCTGGCATAGTTGGTGTCTATTTGTTCTTGCGCTTGTTGCGTCAGCTCGATGATGTCAACTTGTTCTTTGTTGATAACCAACTTACTTTCACTAGCCTTAGAGGTGATAAGTATTGTCTTGATGGTATTTGCAAGATTCTTGATTTGTCTTTCAGAAGAAGTAATCATCTCCTGCAAGTCAGCATCCTTGATATAGTCTTTGATGAATCCCAACTTTAGCAAGATGCTTGCCAATGGAGCTTTCAAGTCGTGTACAGTTCCATGAAGGCTTACCTCACGATTCCTCAGAAGGTCTTCCTTGTTTCTGATGGCAGTCATCTGGTATCCTATGCAAAATACGATGATAAGAGCCAACAATATAGTAGAGATTAGAGTCTCTATAGAATTTATGATGAAGGAAGATGGTGTCACATCTACCTTTGCCTGTACAAAACGGATAGGTTTGAGCCCGATGGCGATAGGCTTGCTAGCCTGCCAACTCTCAATATCCTTTGTTTGTCCATAACTCTTAATGCTCTTTTTGTTCTCATCTAATATCAATAAGGTATAGGTAAACCCCTCATTCAGATTTTTCTTGAATATTTGGGAGAGTATGGCTAAATTAATGGGATTACCCTTGGCGGTAAAAATATCTTTGCTAAGTAGCCCAAGAGCATCGGCTTCTGTTTCTGCAATACCCCTAACTCTTAAGTCTTGAATATTGATTTCGTCTAAGTTGATGATGTCTTCTTTCTTTGGCTTTGCCTTGAGAAAGTCTTCTTCTGACATTTGTTTGTAATAAACTCGTTGTTTCCCATCTTTTTGTGAGAACTTGTTTTTATGTGCCCGATATGCATATTCTTCGTCTATTGCAATTTTAAAAGTCGAGTTGACCTTATCTGTTTTGTTATTGATATAACCTTTGTATTGCAGGGATATGTTATATCCTTGTAACAAGATGACAACGATAAAAGCTAAAAGTGTTATACAATAATACTTTTTCATATATTATGTTTTTATAATGTTAAAAATCAAAATGCAAAAATACAAATATTTTTTCAAAGTAGCGTATTTTCTAACATCATTTTTATATAATAATCTATTGGGCAAATATTATGTGAGATTTGATGTGAAAAGTTTGGCGGTTTGAGCAATTTGCCGTAATTTTGCACCTGGATGTTTAATTGATATAAAGAGTAACAGCTATGGATATATTGAAAAATCATGAACAGGGCAAAGTCCTAGGTGGCGGCTATTGGTGGCTAACTCCTAGTGGACAATGGATCTACATCGAAAGTGATGAAGAACCAAATGGCGAAGATGTAATTCTCGCTTAATCTAAGTACAAAACAATTTAAAAAAAGAAATGAATAATTCAAACTTGTACATAATGAATCTTATCAAACTCTATTTGAAAGCTTATAAAATAGCTTTCAATGATAAGGAGTTGTGCAAGGTTCTAGTGACAGATCCTGATTTTCCGAGTCTTGCCTCTGTCTCTAGAACATTGAATTATTATGGTTTGGCTTCTGATGCATATCTTTTAGATAAGCAAGAAAAGGTTACTTCTTTAAAAGGTATGTTGGTTCATGTCTCTCTCAATGAAGGACATTTCTTTGTGGTGAAAAAACAAAGTGAAGATAGCTTAACTTTGTTTGATGGCAAGAGCTATAACTTGCCAGTAAATGAATTCTTGAATGTTTGGGATGGCGTGGCTCTCATAGTGGAAGAACCAAAGAAGATAAATGCTTGCCATAGAGGAGGGGTGTCTATTCAAACAGGAATGGTATTCTTTGCCGTGATTTGCATTTGCCTTCTATTATGGGAGTATTGTACAAAGCCTGTGTTTCCTATGTTGTTGCTAAATTGTACAGGATTAAGCCTGTCTATGTTACTTACAAAGCATAGGCTAGGGTTGGGGTTCGTTGACAGATATTGTCAAATCGGCAAAAAGTTTGATTGTCAATTAGTCTCTGCTAAACAGCCTTTGCAAGACAGGCTTCCTTTTGCATTGGATGAACTTGGGATATTCTTTTTCTTTTGGAACATTCTGTCCTTGGTAATGATGGGAAATGTTTCTTTGCTACAATTTGCCTTATGCACATTTGCTTCATTAGTTTGCTTGGGATTGTTGGTATATCAAGTTTTCTTTATACATAAATATTGCGTGTATTGTTTAGGTACATATATAGTTATTTGGCTTAGTACGCTCGTGGCTATAAAGACTGCAGTTATACCAATTGGGTGGGGGAATATTATGTATAACACTGGAGTTCAGGCATGTTTGGCATTACTCTTGTCTAATTTTACTTCACAACACTTTCAAAAACAAAAGAAGTTATTTGAAAATGAAGTTCTATTGCTAAGGCTTAAAAGAAACCATGCTGTGTACAAGGCTCTTTCAAATGACCGCATGATGGTAGAGGACTTGGGAATGTATGGGATACAATTTGGCGATAAAGGAGCGAGTTGTAAAATACGTATGATTGTAAGCCTTGATTGTAAGTTCTGTCAAAAGGCAATTCGAGAAGCAGCCTCTTTGATCAAGAGGTTTCCTCAACGTTTTAGTTGTGAAGTAATATTGGCAGATGGCTCTTCTTTAGTAGAAGGATTGAGTGGCTATGTTGCAAATCGTTTACGTGAGTTCAATATCATTCAAGAATATTATAGGGGAAATCGGAATATGTCAATTTTTGAGAAGTCTTCGTCAAAGGGCATTTCTGAAAAGCTAGAGTTTGCTTCTGTAATATCTCAATATAAGAAAAATCAGAAGATAATCAAGGAACTTTCTATAGAAAAGCTACCTTTGATACAGATAAATGGAAAAACAAAGTCTTCCTATTATGATATATCTGATTATCAGTATATGGTTGAGATTTAGACAAGAAAAAATAGTTCGGACTAATATAACATAAGTTTAACAATTTAAAAAGAAGGATTAGTTATGAAAAAATTAACACTTTCAGAGCAGAGCCACGTAGTTGGTGGCTACAATGATGAAAAATGTAAGGAGCTACAAGGTAACGCATCTCAAGGAACAGTAAAGGATTGGGATGCTTGGGCTGATAGCTTCATGGAAAATTGTGTGTAAATAGCATTTTTTTAAGAATGTGTGTAGCCAAAATTTAATTTTGGCTACATTTTTAGTTTCTATTATGAAGTATTTAGTTATTTTATTTTTCGCATTTATAAGTTCTATCTCGAAAGCACAAGGTACTTATGAGATTGAGCCTTCTCGTATGGAAGTTAAATATGTGGTTTCATATCTTGGAGATTATCATAACAAGACATTGGGAAAAACAAGCAATCTGTGTGCCTTAAGATGTGGAAGTACAACTAGTCAATTCTTTTGTTATGAAAGAGTTAGAGAAGACTCTTTGGAATTCGTACCTGGTGGCTTTGAATTACTTAGTAAAGAGAGACATGATGATGAAATAGAGCAAACATATACTCCTTTTCGAGGAGAATTTATTTACAGGAATAATACCAATGGAGTATATACGGTGTATGGTCGTTGCATGGGTGAACATTATGAATTCAAGGATAGTGTGTGCATGAACTGGACCATAGATCAGGATTCTACAAGGATGATATTAGGTTATAAGTGCCAGAAAGCAGAGACGGATTTCCGTGGGAGACATTGGGTCGTTTGGTTTGCAGCAGATATTCCTTTATGTTTAGGACCTTGGAAAATTGCGGGTTTGCCAGGCCTTGTTTTGCGAGCAGAATGCTAGGTTTTCTAGAAATAGAAGCAAATGGTATTTTTACAAAGGGATTAACTCCTGTAAAATTCTATAACTATTATAAGAAAAAGTTTACGATAATTAATAGGAAAAAGTTTCTTAAGATTAAAACAAATCCTTTATCGTATCCCAAAGGAGCTATGATGATACCACAAATGGAATTGGAATGAAGAAGATACTCTTTTTGATAATATGTGTTCTGTTGAGCTTACAAATTTCCGCTCAAGTTGCAGTAACAGGACATGTTGTTGATGATGAGAATAAGCCTTTGGCTTCCGTTATCATCAAATGTCTTAATACCCAACACAAAATGCGTGGCTATGCTACTAGTAGTAATAATGGATCTTTCTCTATCAATGCAGAAAGAGGAGATTCCTTAACCTTCACTATGCTTGGTTTTCAAGAAGTGCATATTGCAGTGACAGGTGACATGAAGCCTTTAACCGTAAAAATGGGTAGTGGAGCTATCGAACTTAAGGAGGTTTCTGTGAAATCGGATAAGGTGCATGAACGTGGCGATACCGTCAGTTATGTGGTAGGTGCCTTTGCAAACAGTAATGATCGCTCTATCGGTGATGTTATCGCCAAAATGCCTGGCTTTGATGTGGACAAGAGTTCCGGTAAGATTTCTTACGAGGGAAAACCTGTCAGCAAGTTCTATATCGAAGGGCTTGACATGCTGGGAGGAAAATATGGAGCGGCAACAAATACATTGCCGCAGGATGAGGTTGGTGCTGTCGAAGTTATGAGAAAGCATCAGCCTATTCGTGTCTTGGATGATTTTACCTATACGGATGATGCGGCTGTCAATATCAAGATGAAGAATAGTGCCAAGAGTCATTGGGTAACGTCTTGGAAATTAGCTGGCGGATATGGGAATAATCATTCTGACAATGCTAGAGGTGACCAAGGACTTTGGGCTGTTGAAGGATTTGGCTTGAGATTGAAATCGCAATTCCAAACGATGCTGACTTATAAAACAAATAACATAGGTCTAGATATTAGCCGTGAGTCCACAAGTTTATTTGATGCGGAGTCTGGTAATCAAACACTCCCACAAGATTTTATCTTGTTATCTTCGCCGAAGGCTTCCAGCCTCAATCAAGAACGAAGCTTGTTTAATAGAAGTCATGCTGTCACAATGAATATGCTAAAGAAGCTGAATGAAGATTCTCAGTTGAATTTCCAATTAGTTTATAACAATGAACGAGACAATGCATGGGGACAGCGGAATACTGTTTATACACGAAATAACGGTAATCGGGTAATTGATAATTCCAAAACGTTGAGAAGCAATAATAATGATCTTTATGCATTGCTAAAGTATGAATTAAATTCAGAGAAGAGTTATTTACGTAATTCTTTATCCGGCAATATAACCTGGTTGTCACAACGCTTGGAGGAGGTGGGTACTCATTCGCATCTTCAGCATGCTTATCTTCCTGTATATGATTTTAGGGATAATCTATATGTGGTAAGACGTTTTGGCAAGTCTTTGATTTCTTTTTATTCCTATAATACATTTCAGAATCGTCCACAATATCTAGACGTAGATTCCTTGATAAGACAGGATGTTGCTCAAAGATATTACGCAACTGATACCTATGGAATGGGTGGCTGGAAACTTGGTTTGTTTAATCTGAGTATGAAAATGGGCATGAAGGGTGTGCTCCGTTATCTGGATGCCACGGCTAGTGGTTTGCCAGATTCCCTGGGAGTTTTAGCAGACAAGAGTCATTTTAGTTATGCGCGATTATATATGAGCCCTCAGGTTGAGTTCTCAAAGCATGGCTTTGTGTTTACCTTCTCTGTTCCTTTCGAGAATACATACTATAAATATAGTGAATCCGATGGTAAGAATTGTTTTTCTGTCTCGCCTTTGCTGAATGTTCGTTGGGATGTGACCTCTCGTTTTGCTATGGGGTTGAATGGAAGTTATCATATAGAGCCTTTGGACTACAATCGTTTTTATGGTTCTCTCATCTTGCAAGATTATTTGACGCTAAACCAAGGATACTTGGGATATGAGATGATAAAGAACAAGTCCCTGAGATATACGATTCTCTATCGTAATGCACTGAAGGGTACGCATCTGGTAACTTCTGTGACAAGACGCTTTACGGAAAACCCTTATACAATGACTCAGAAATTTATAGGGGATTACATTGTGTGGGGAACAGAGGCGCAAGTTACAAAAAGCAGTAGTTGGTTATGTAACTTCAACTTGCAGCAAGGATTGTCTTGGCTTGGTGGAAAAATAGTACTACGTAGCTTATTTACCCACAATGATTCTAAGATGTTGCAAGATGGAGACTTGGTAAATTCAAAGTACAATGTGCTTAATGCCTCAGGCTCATTGCTCTTGTCTCCTTACAAAGACATGACCATGACATATAGCTTGAAGTATGCTTATTCTGACATGAAGGCTGATTATAGTGAAAGAACTTCATTTGAAAGTTGGCTACATGAAATATCTGTCATTGTTCCATTGTCTGCCTTCCGTATTCATTTGGATGGAGATTATTATCACAACCAGATAACGGAAAGTAAATACAAGGATATGTTTTTGGCTAATTGTACATTAGGCTATAAAACCAAGCATATAGATTGGGAATTGAAAGCAAGTAATATATTCAATAAGAAAGTCTACGCATATACCACGGCCTCCAATTTGGTAACCATGCAATCTGTTACAGCAATACGTGGTCGTGAAATCATGCTTTCAATCAACTATAAACCATAGAAATTATGAAGGTGAGAAAACAGCATGACAGCATGCAATGCGGCATCACTTGCCTGCAAATGGTATGTAGGTTTTTCGGCAGGGAGTACTCGTTGGACTCTCTGTCGAAGATTTGCTTTGCCACAACGGAAGGTGTTTCCATGTTGGGCATCAACGAGGCAGCAAAAATATTGGGATTTCAAACGGTTTCGGCAAGGGCAACAATAGAGGAACTGAGCGAGACTCCGCTCCCTTGCATCCTTCATTGGAACCAAAACCATTTCGTGGTATTATATAAGGTGAAGAAGGGCAAGAAGTTTTATATCGCAGACCCTGGCAAGGGAAAGACAACTTATAATCTTGAAGAATTCAGACGGCATTGGATAAGCACTCGCTCTAATGGCGAGGACAAGGGTATCGCCATGTTCTTCGAGACTACTCCAGTCTTCTTTACCTATCAGATGGAAGGAGAAGATAGACAGAAGGAGAAGCGTTCCTTCAAGTTCCTTTTCAGATATTTCAAGAAATACCGCAAGGCATTCTCCTGGATTGTCTTGGGACTACTTGCGGGCAGTGCCCTGCAGCTGGTGTTGCCGTTCCTTACCCAATCCATCGTGGATGTCGGTATCAAGAACCAAGACATAGGATTCATCTGGCTCATTCTCTTAGGTCAGTTGATGCTCACCGTCAGCCGAACTGCGATAGACTTCGCCCGCCGATGGTTCCTGCTCCGTATCTCCATGCGGATCAACATCTCCCTGGTGAGCGACTTCTTCATCAAACTGCTGAAACTGCCGATGTCTTTCTTCGACACCAAACTGATGGGAGACTTGATGCAGAGAATGAACGATCATAGCCGTGTGAACAACTTCCTCACCCAGCAGACGCTCAACATCACCTTTGCCATGCTTACCTTCGTGGTGTTCTCGGTAGTGCTTTTTATATATAATAAGGTGGTGTTTGTCATCTTCTTATTGGGCAGCATCCTGTATGGAGGATGGATGGCTCTCTTCCTGCGTCGAAGAAAGGTGCTCGATTATGAACTCTTCGAGCAGCAGGCCATCAATAACAACAGGACATACGAGTTCATCATTTCTATGCAGGAAATCAAGTTGCAGGATTGCGAGCAGCGCAAGCGGAAGGAGTGGGAGGAGACACAGGTGAATCTTTTCAGAGTGCAGCAGAAATCTCTAAAACTACAGCAGACCCAGGAGGCAGGAAGTATTTTTATCAATGAGGTGAAGAATATCGTAGTGACGGTGGTTGCCGCTACGGCGGTAATCCAAGGGCACATGACCTTGGGTATGATGCTCGCCGTGCAATATATCATCGGACAGCTTAACTCGCCGGTGGAGCAACTCATGAACTTCTTCTATTCCGTTCAGGATGTGAAAATCAGTCTGGAACGAATCAATGAGATTCACCAGATGGATGATGAGAACGGAAAGGATGGCTTGCTGACTGGTCTTGAACATCCTGAGGATGGTATCCATATCAGCAACATCATGTTCAAGTATGATCCTCATGCCCTCAGAAAGACGATAGACGGGGTGGATATTCATATTCCTCAAGGTAAGGTGACGGCGATAGTGGGAGCATCGGGCAGTGGAAAGACCACGCTCATCAGATTGATGCTGGGGTACTACCCGGTGCTGGAAGGAAAAATCACCATCGGCGATACCGATATCAACCAGCTCAACAGGAAATGGTGGCGCCGACAGTGTGGAGTTGTGATGCAGGAGGGCGTCATCTTCTCGGAAAGCATCGGGCGCAACATAGCAGTGGATGATGCAGAGATAGATCAGGAACGTTTGATGAGAGCTGCAGAGATAGCTTGCATCAAGGATTATGTGATGGTCTTGCCGCTGAAGTTCAACACCAAGATTGGGCGTGATGGCGTGGGACTGAGCCAGGGCCAGAAACAGCGCATCCTGATAGCGAGAGCTGTTTATAAGAACCCAGACTATATCTTCCTGGACGAGGCAACCAACTCGCTTGATGCCAACAATGAGCGTAATATTGTGGAAAACCTGGATAAGTTCTATCAAGGTAAGACAGTTGTGATAGTTGCTCATCGCCTAAGCACGGTGAAGAATGCCGACCAAATCGTGGTCCTTGACCAGGGAAAGGTGGTTGAGGTTGGCAACCATGAATCTTTAACCGCCAAGCGAGGGGCATATTATAATCTTGTGAAGAATCAGTTGGAATTGGGAAACTAAAATGCGTTTGAGATGGAATAAAAAGAATCAAATAATATAGAGTTGAAACTTCTTGATATTCTATCAATGTCCAATTTGGAGCGAGTTTTTTTGTTGACACATAGATAAATCTCTCTTGCAGAATCGCCAGCGATGCTGTAGAAAGGCTTCGCTGGCGATTTCTCTGTATATAATCTTACTCAATCATGTTCTTGAGTATCCATTTCCTGAAGAATGGGTCTTCTATATTCCATAATCGAAATTTTTCGTTACGAAATTTTCGCTAAGATACAAAAAATGTAGAAGTTCAGAAGGTGAACTCCTCTCGGTTTCTCTTAGCAGTACAATCTGTGTACTGCTTTATATATTCAGGAATATCTCTTATATATTTGCGAATCTCTCTTTATACAAAATGACTCAATGTTTGCAGAAAATGGAACATTTTTTTCTGTTTTCAGTGAAAAATGTTTTCTTTGCAACCATAATTGAATAAAAATATAAGAATTATGGCAGAAAATAGACAAGAATTGAACCGCAACTTGGCTCAGATGCTCAAGGGTGGTGTGATTATGGACGTAACAACTCCAGAACAGGCAAGAATCGCAGAGGCAGCAGGTGCATGCGCAGTAATGGCGCTGGAACGTATTCCAGCTGATATCCGTGCAGCAGGTGGTGTTTCACGTATGAGCGACCCTAAGATGATCAAGGGTATTCAGGAGGCTGTTTCTATTCCTGTAATGGCTAAGTGCCGCATCGGTCACTTTGCTGAGGCTCAGATTCTTCAGGCTATAGAAATCGACTATATCGACGAGAGCGAGGTGCTCTCTCCAGCAGATAATGTTTATCACATCGACAAGACTAAGTTCGACGTGCCATTCGTTTGTGGTGCCAAGAACCTGGGCGAGGCGCTCCGCCGTATCGCTGAGGGTGCTACGATGATCCGTACCAAGGGTGAGCCAGGAACAGGTGATGTGGTTCAGGCTGTTACCCACATGCGTATGATGCAGAGCGAAATCCGCCGCCTGGTTTCTATGAGCGAGGATGAGCTTTACGAGGCAGCCAAGCAGTTGCAGGCTCCTTACGACCTGGTGAAGTATGTTCACGAGAACGGCAAGTTGCCAGTGGTTAATTTCGCTGCCGGTGGTGTGGCTACTCCAGCTGATGCTGCCCTGATGATGCAGCTCGGTGCCGAGGGTGTATTCGTAGGTTCTGGAATCTTCAAGAGCGGTAACCCTGCTAAGCGTGCACAGGCTATCGTGAAGGCTGTTACCAACTACAACGATCCTAAGATGCTGGCTGAGTTGAGCGAGGATCTCGGCGAGGCAATGGTAGGTATCAATGAGCAGGAGATTGCTTTGCTCATGGCTGAAAGAGGTAAGTAATAAATGAGATAACGGATAAGAGCCCCTCCTGCACAAGAAGGGGCTTTTATATTAGATAAGTATGTTATGAGAATAGCAGTATTAGCTTTACAAGGCGCTTTTGCTGAGCACAGACAGAAGTTGGCTCAGTTGGGCGTGGATAGTTTCGAGGTTCGCCAGTTGAAGGATTGGGACCAGCCTAAGGATGGCTTGATTATTCCGGGCGGTGAGAGTACCACTCAGGCGAAACTCTTGAATGAACTGGGATTGATGGAGCCTGTGAAGGAGGCGATTGCTGCCGGCTTGCCTGTTTATGGTACTTGTGCCGGCTTGATTCTTCTTGCCAAGAAGATTGAGGGCGAGCCTAGCCATCGCATTGCTTCGATGGACATCACGGCTTTGAGAAATGCCTACGGTCGCCAGTTGGGCAGTTTCTACATCGAGGCTCCGATGAAGGGCATCGAGGGAAATGTCCCTATGACTTTCATCCGTGCTCCTTATATTAAAGAGGTGTGGGGAGATGCTGAGGTTCTGGCTGAAGTAGATGGCAAGATTGTGGCTGCCCGCCAGGGTAACCAGCTGGTTACCGCCTTCCATCCGGAACTGAACGAAAGTCTGGAGATTCATAAGTATTTTCTGGGGATGTGCAGCAAGTAGGCTTCATCCAGAGATGAAACTTATTTCCTTAGCCGATGAAACAGCTTCATGGGCACATGAAGCTATATTGCAAAGTATCTTAGGATACATTGCCAAGTATCTTAAGATACATGAGCAAGTATCCTAAGATACTTTTTTTATTGAATGTCTGATACTTTTTTCCGATAAATGTTTGCCGTTTGCAAATATTCATCGTATCTTTGCATTATGAAGTCTTCGTTACGTAAAACTCATAATGATGTAAATGCTTATGGTACAGTTAAATTCTTTTGTATTTAAAAAGCTGTTGCAGAATTCATGTAGATGGGGCTGTGGGCCTGTTGAGTGAGCGAAACAATGTGCTTGAGTGAACTCAATGAGCCATCCGAATAAGCCTACAGATATGACTGAACAAGCACAAGGATATGACTGAACAAGTGAAAGAATACGTTTGCTCAGGTTCAAGAAGTCGGAATATCAGGTTCAAGGAGGCTGTTTCTAAGAGATTCCCACTAGGCTCAGCAGCTCTGCTGAGCCTAGTCAGCAGGTCTGCCGAGCCTAGTGGCAACACCCTATAGTCGTACAACCACACACCTTTTAGTTGTACGATAATAACCGTTTATAACAACTCCGGAAGCTGGAAGAGCTTCACACTGTTGCTGCCTTTGATGAGGATGTAATGGTCGTGAGGCTGGTTCGCCTTGAGCGCTTCCTTCACTTCCTCTACATTCTGGAACTTGCGGTAGCTGCATGGAATATCCTTGAATTCATCGCCTACCAGCCATACATTCTCCAGACCGGCTGCCTGCAACTGGTCTACTACCTTCTGGTGCTCCTCGTGGCTCACTTCGCCGAGCTCGCCCATCTGTCCGAGAATCGCCATCTTATGAGGCACATCCATCACGCGGAAGTTCTCGATGGCGGCTGCCATGCTTGATGGGTTGGCATTGTAGGCATCTACCACCAGCTTATTGTGCGCCGTCTCTTCCAACTGCGAACGGTTGTTGCTTGGGATGTAGTTCTCCAGGGCATGATCTATCTGCTGAGGCTTCACATCGAAATGAAGACCGATGGTGATGGCGGCAAGCATGTTGTCGATATTGTAAGAGCCGATGAGATGGGTTTGAACCTCATGCCAGTCGAAGCTCTCGGTGCGCCAGCGGAACTTCAGGAAAGGAGCGCAGGAAATGACTTCTCCCCATACATCGCAGTTTTCATCCTTGCCGTAGGTGATGAGGCGGTTGATGTTGCGCTGCTCAGCCATCTGTATCAGATGCTCGTTGTCTGCATTGATGAAGACGAGGGCATCGTTGGCTGCGAGGTAATCATAGAGCTCTCCCTTGGTCTTCTTCACGCCTTCGAAGCTGCCGAATCCCTGCAGGTGGGCACGGCCTACGTTGGTAATCATACCGCAGGTTGGCTCCACGTATTCCACGAGTTTTCGGATGTCACCAGGATGGGAAGCACCCATCTCTACAACGGCAATCTCATTCTCTGGTGAGAGACGGAAGAGGGTCTTTGGTACGCCTACATCATTATTGAAGTTGCCCTGGGTGAACATCACGTTGAACTTCTCGCCGAGAACGGCAGAGACGAGTTCCTTGGTGGTGGTCTTGCCGTTGGTTCCGGTGATTCCTACTACAGGAATATCGAAGTGGCGGCGATGCTCACGGGCTAGTTCCTTGAAGGTGGTGAGGCAATCCTCTACGAGGATGTAGCGCTCGTCGCCTTCCTTGGCATACTCTTTTTCATCAACAATCACATAGGCACAGCCCTTCTCCAAAGCCATGTCGGCAAACTTGTTGCCATCAAACGATGCGCCCTTCAAAGCCAGGAAGATGCTGCCCTCTGGGCAGTCGCGGCTGTCAGTGGTAATCACTGGGTGCGCTTGGTAAATCTGATAGAGTTCTGAAATATCCATAGTCTATAACTGTTATTTTGGGTGCAAAAGTAATCTAAATTATGGACATAACAAACAATTTTCCCAAAAAATGATGGTAATCTCGAATATTCTTTCTATTTTTGCAGAAATATTCGATGAATCTTTAGAAAGTGAGGCTCTTTATGGGTAGTAGAGATGAAAAAGATAAAACGAAAGTAAGGAAGGAAAAGCTGGCAGGCTATTTCTTTAATTTATCTCAGTTAACGTTTACTGGAACTGGGGTTGGTGGTATTGCTCCAATTCTGCAAGGAGAGTTTGGAGTTAAAAATTATGTAGTAATTATATTTGGTATAGTAATGACCTTCATTTTTGCGGGCATTGCTAATCGAATTTTAAAATATTAAGTTATGGAAGTTTACAATGGACTATTGTTTTTCTTTGTGGTTGGAACAATCATAGGTGGAAGCTTTCTTGCCTGGACTTATACTAAGCCCGGTAAAAAATGGCTTAAGGAATTGTAGTGTTATGAGCTATTTGGCATTGTTCTTTTTAGTTTGCTCAATTTTTAGCCTAAGTTTTATTGCCTGGACTTACACAAAGCCAGGTAAAAAGTGGCTTAAGGAGTTATAATCCGATGGAATATACAATCAATATCAAGGGGCGCTTGATGGATTTGAGTACCCCTCAGGTGATGGGCATCCTGAACGTTACGCCCGACAGTTTCTACTCTGGCAGTAGAAAACAGACAGAAATGGAGATAGCTCAGAGAGCTAATCAGATTATAGAAGAAGGTGGAAGCATCATTGATGTGGGCGCTTTCTCCACCCGTCCCGGTGCCGATGAAGTATCGGAAGAGGAGGAGGGAAGACGCCTGAAGTTCGCTCTCGACATCGTTCGCAGGGAGCAACCGGATGCTGCCGTCTCCGTAGATACCTATCGCCCTACCTTGGCGCGTAAGTGTATCGAGGAGTGGGGAGCTGACATCATCAACGATGTATCAGAAGGTGGAATTACAGGCATCGTCAATGTACCGCTGGAGCAGAGACAGGAGGAATATCCTGAAATGTTCCGTGTGGTGGGCGAACTGAAGGTACCTTATATATTAATGTCAGTGCAGCCTACACTCGAAACGATGATGAAGGGCTTTGCAAAAGAGGTGCAGCAGTTGCGCGACCTGGGAGCCAAGGACATCATCCTCGACCCAGGCTTCTGTTTCGGCAAGAATCTCATCCAGAATTATCAGATTTATAATGAGATGGAGAAGTTGAACGTGATGGAACTTCCGGTTCTGGTAGGCATCTCCCGCAAGACTATGATATACAAGCTGCTGGGTGGAGATGCTACGACATCGCTCAATGGAACTTCCGTGCTCGACACCATCGCTCTGATGAAGGGCGCCAGCATCCTCAGAGTGCACGATGTGAAAGAAGCTGCTGAGGCTGTGAAGATAATAGAAGCAATGAAGGAGGGACGTACATGATAGAATTTGGCATCAAAGATTTTCTCGATATTCTCCTGGTAGCCTCGCTGCTGTTCTATGTTTATCGTTTGATGAAGGAATCGCGCTCACTGAACATCTTCGTGGGCATCATGCTCTTCGTGCTAATCTGGCTCTTTGTGAGTCAGATACTGGAAATGCGCCTGCTGGGTTCTATCCTGGATAAACTGGTGAGCGTGGGAGTCATCGCCCTCATCGTCATCTTCCAGGAGGATATCCGTAGATTCCTCTATGAAATCGGTTCGCAGAAAGGTATGCGCCGGCTGGTTCGCTTCTTCCACTCCAGCAAGGAGAGCCAGAAGGAGGCTAACAAGGAGACCATCATGCCGATTGTGATGGCGTGTATGAGTATGGCAAAGAAATACGTAGGTGCTCTTATCGTTATAGAGCGAGGCGTTCCACTGAAGGACATCATGGATACGGGTGAGGAGATAGACGCCAAGATTAACCAGCGGCTGATAGAGAATATTTTCTTCAAGAATTCGCCGCTTCATGATGGAGCCATGGTGGTGAGCAATAAGCGCATCATGCAGCCGGATGTATTCTGCCTGTGAGTCATAACCTCGATATTCCGAAGGAACTGGGACTCCGCCATCGTGCCGCTCTCGGAATATCACAGAGCAGTGATGCCATCGCCGTCATTGTATCCGAGGAGACCGGACGAATCAGCGTGGCCATCAAGGGCGAGTTCAAACTCCGACTCTCTGCCGAGGAACTGGAAAGCATCCTTACTCTGGAAATGATATAAGTTAAGTGAAGAGTGAAGAACGAAGAGTGAAGAATTCATCACTTTTCCTGCTACGTAAACCTTTACGATATGAATAATCTCCCGATTTAGCTTTTTTTACACATTTTAATCGCTGCTATTTCAAAGAAAATGTGTACTTTGCAAAGTCGATGTGGCAAAAAGGTGAAAAACAAGATAACATCACCTAACACTTTGACAGATCTACTTAGGAAACAACAAAATATATAAAATATTAAAAAGTAAAATGGATTTATTACAGCAAATCGTAGCTCGCGCTAAAGCTGACAAGCAGCGCATCGTGCTCCCTGAAGCAGAAGAGGAGCGTACATTGAAAGCAGCCGATAAAGTTTTGGCTGATGATCTCGCAGACATCATCCTCATCGGTAACCCTGCCAATATTAAGAATCTCGCTGCTCAGTGGGGTCTTAACAACATCGACAAGGCTACTATCGTTGATCCACAAAACAACCCTAAGACTGAGGAGTATGCAGAGAAGCTCGCTGAACTTCGCAAGAAGAAGGGCATGACTGTAGAGCAGGCTCGTGAACTCGTAACTAAGAACAACCTCTACCTCGGTTGTATGATTATCAAGACTGAGGGCGCTGACGGTCAGATTTCTGGTGCATTGAGCACTACTGGCGATACTCTCCGTCCAGCTCTTCAGATCATCAAGTGCAGTCCAGGTATCACTTGCGTAAGTGGTGCTATGTTGCTCATCTCAGACCAGAAGCAGTATGGTCAGGATGGCGTTGTAGTAATGGGTGACGTTGCTGTAACTCCAAACCCTACAGCAGACCAGCTTGCTCAGATTGCCTATACTACAGCTCATACAGCTCAGTCAGTGGCAGGTATTACTGATCCACAGATTGCCATGTTGAGCTTCTCTACAAAGGGTAGCGCAAAGGATGCTATCAACAAGGAGACTGGCAAGAGCGTTTATATCATTGACAAGGTAAAGGATGCCGTAGCTATTGCTAAGGAGAAGTTCCCAGAGCTTCACCTCGATGGTGAACTTCAGGCTGATGCAGCCCTCGTTCCTGAGGTAGCTGCCAAGAAGGCTCCAGGTTCTGACGTTGCTGGTGAGGCTAACGTATTGGTAGTTCCAAACCTCGAGGTTGGTAATATCGGCTACAAGCTCGTTCAGCGCTTGGGTGGTGCCATCGCTATCGGTCCTATCCTCCAGGGTATTGCCCGTCCTGTTAACGATCTTTCTCGTGGTTGCTCTGTTGATGACATCTACTACATGGTAGCCATCACAGCTTGCCAGGCACAGGATGCTAAGAAGGCGTAAGTATATAGTTAATAGTTAACAGTTAACAGTTTATAGGGCTAAGCTGCTGTAAGATGGATGGTTTATGCTATAGACTGTAAACTATAAATTTTAAATTGAAAGCAAAATGAAAGTATTGGTTCTGAACTGCGGTAGTTCATCTATCAAGTACAAATTATATAATATGGACGATGAGTCTGTATTGGCACAGGGTGGTGTAGAGCGTATCGGTCTTGATAACGCTTTCATCAAGGTGAAATTGCCTAACGGCGAGAAGAAGCAGATCATGCACGACATGCCTGACCACAAGGAAGGTGTGAACTTCGTGTTCAAGTGCTTGCTCGATCCGGAAATCGGCGCTATCAAGGATTTGAAAGAAATCGACGCTGTAGGACACCGTGTCGTACAGGGTGGTGACAAGTTCAAGGAGAGTGTTATCGTTGACAAGGGCGTAGAGGATGGTATCGAGGAACTTTGCGACCTCGCTCCTGTTCACAACGCAGGTCACCTGAAGGGTATCCGTGCCGTTGACTCTTTGATGCCTGGCACTCCTCAGGTTTGCGTATTCGACAACGCATTCCACAGCACAATGCCTGACTACGCTTACCTCTATGCAATTCCTTACGAGTTGTACGAGAAGTATCACGTACGCCGTTATGGTTTCCACGGAACATCTCACCGCTATGTTTCTAAGCGTGTTTGCGAGATTCTCGGTCTCGACCAGAACAACTCTAAGATCATCACTTGCCACATCGGTAACGGTGGCTCTGTAGCTGCTGTATTGAATGGTAAGGTATTGGATACTTCAATGGGCTTGACTCCATTGGCAGGTCTGATGATGGGTTCACGTTGTGGTGACATCGATGCTTCTGCCGTTACCTACTTGATGGAGAAGTTGAACATGAAGCCACAGGAGATGGCTGACTTCCTGAACAAGAAGAGTGGTGTGCTCGGTATTACAGGTATTTCTTCTGATATGCGCGACATCGAAAAGGCAGCTAACGAGGGCAACGAGAAGGCTCAGTTGGCTCTCCGTATGTATGAGTATCGCATCAAGAAGTACATTGGTGCTTACACAGCAGCTATGGGTGGCGTTGACGCTATCGTATTCACAGCTGGTGTGGGTGAGAACCAGACCGACCTGCGCGAGGAAGCTTGCAAGAACCTGGAGTATCTTGGCATCAAGATTAACAAGGAAGTAAATGACAAGGTTCATGGTGAGGAAGCTATCATCTCTACTGACGACAGTAAGGTGAAGGTAGTAGTAGTTCCTACCGACGAGGAGATTGTTATCGCTCGCGATACAATGGAGTTGGTTGCTAACAAGTAATCATACGCTATATATAATAAGGTGAAGACTAGAAACATAAGTGAATGGTCTTCACCTTTTTAAATTTTTAGAATTATGAAAACAAAGATTGTAACTTTCGGAGAAATATTGCTTAGAATTTCTAAGCCTGGTTATCAACGTTTATTTCAGGGACATCATATGTTTGGCAATTATGGTGGCAGTGAGGCTAATGCAGCCATCTCTTTGGCTTATTTAGGCGATAATGTAGAGTATGTAACCCGTGTGCCATATGGTGAGATGGGTGAGGCCGCGTTGATGCATCTCAGAGAGTACGGTCTGAATGTTTCTCATGTTGTGCGTGGTGGCGAACGTCTCGGAACTTATTATTTCGAGGAAGCTGTAGCTATGCGCAATTCCCGTGTGGTTTACGACCGCAAGAATTCTTCTTTCTATACGCTGAAGCGCGGAATGGTGAAATGGGAAAAGGTGCTGGCTGATGCTGCCGTATTCCATTGCTCCGGCATTACCTGTGCTATCAGCCGCGATGCGATGGAATCAACTATGGATGCCATCAAACTTGCTGTTTCTGACGGGTTGACCATTGCCTGCGACATTAATTACCGTAAGAATCTCTGGGGATATGGTCTGGAGCCTCATGATGTGCTATTCCAGATGATGCAGTATAGCGACATCATTTTTGGTGACCAGAATGAGTGGGAGATAGCCAGCGGTGTGCCTCATATTCCTTTCGAAGCTTTGGATGCAGACTATGAGATTGACAAGGAGGCTTATCAGGAGTATTTCCGCAAGATGCATCAGCTCTTCCCTAAGTGTAAGAAGATGCTGATGGCGGTAAGAAATCAGATTGCCAGCAGTCATCATACCTTGAGCGGCTTGCTCTATGATGCTGTAGAAGATCAGCTCTATACTACAAGAATCTATGATATTGAGCCGATTGTTGATCCGATGGGTGTAGGTGATGCCTTTATTGCTGCCTATATTCATGCCCATCAGAAGTGGGGCGACAAGAACCAGTATTGCCTGGATTTCTCACTGTCAGCAAGCGCGATAAAGAATACGGTTCCGGGTGATCAGAATCTGGTTACAGAAGAAGAAATCATCAATAACATGACTTCTTCGGGAGGGCGCATACAGAGATAGTTTATAGTTGATATTTTATAGTTTATAGGGCAATCTTGCTCTGAGATAGTTATAGTTGATAGTTAATAGTTTATAGCAGGAACCTCTTTAAGCAAGATTGTCCTATAAACTGTTAACTATAAACTATCAATATTTATTACGGTTGGCTTTCGCCTTCCACATATTCTTCCATAAACATGTGTTCGCCATCAAACACGGCATAGGTGAACTGCCATATCCAGTCGCCCAGAATCATCAGTCGGGTCTTTTTGCTCAACATCAGATCCAGTTCGATGTGGCGATGGCCGAACATGAAGTAATCTATATCCTTGTGGCCTTGCATATATTGTTTGGCAAAGCGCACCAGAAACTCCTTCTTTTCGCCCATATAAGGCTCTTCCTTTCCGTCAGCACGTTTCAGTCGGCTATGCTTAGCCCAGTTCAGCCCCAAAGCCATTCCCCAGCGGGGATGAATCGTATTAAGGAGGCGTTGGCAGGTCTGGTTCTGGAACATTCTTTTCAGAAACTTGAATTTTTTGTCTGGGTCACCCAGTCCGTCTCCATGTGCCAGATAGAATACTTTATCGTATATCTCTATGGTTTGAGGCTTGTAATGTACGGTAATGCCACACTCTTCCTCCAGGTAGCCATAGGTCCAGAGGTCGTGGTTACCCGTAAAGAAATGTACTTCCACTCCCATATCGGTCAACTCCGAGAGCTTACCTAAGAAGCGTGTATAGCCTTTTGGTACGACATATTTATATTCGTTCCAGAAGTCAAACATGTCACCCAGGAGATAAACTGCCGCAGCCTTCGTCTTGATGCTGTCCAGGAAACGGACCAGGCGGCGTTCTTGCATGCGGGCATGCGGAATGGCTAATGAGCCAAGGTGCGCATCTGAGAGGAAATATACATTTTTCATAAGCGATTCTTTTTAAATGAAGAGTGAAGAATGAGGAGTGAAGAGTTCAACAGCTTCGTCTTTATTCAAAGCCGAGTTCTACGCGAGCTTCCTCGCTCATCATACTCTGATCCCAAGCCGGTTCGAATACAAGGTTCACATTGGCAGATTTTACGCCTTCCACGCTGTCTACCTTGCTTCTTACATCCTCCAGGATGAAGTCGGCAGCAGGGCATGAAGGGGCTGTGAAGGTCATGTCGAGATCTACGGTGGCATCGTCCTTCACATCTATTTTATAAATCATACCGAGGTCCCAGATGTTGACAGGAATCTCAGGGTCGTAAACGGTCTTAAGTACATCTACGATCTTTTCTTCTATCTTTGTCTTTTCTTCTTGTGTCATAATAATCTTTGTTTTTGCCTACAAAGATAATAATTATTGCAGACAAAACAAAAAGAAAAGCTGTTTTTTTCTTGCCGAAGGTCTAATATACCCCAAATAGACTACAATTTACCTTTATCGTGATATGAATAAAAGGCACCGTCGGTTATGATGACATGGTCCATAAAGAAGAGGCGCATGATTTCGCAGGCTTTGGCAATCTTCTGGGTAAGTACATCATCGGCTTTGCTTGGCTGAGGATTGTTACTGGGATGATTGTGGCAGAAGGCGATAATAGTAGCGTTGTTGAGCACCGCTTCTTTTATGATGAGCCGGATGTCGGTTGCCGTTTCTGTAATGCCGCCTTTTGAGATGCAGCTCGCTTTGATGAGCTTGAAGTTCTGGTTCATCATCAGGAGCCATGCTTCCTCTGTGTCTAAATCCTGCATCTTCGGAAGCATATAGTTGTAGATGGCAAGGGATGAGCCTAAGTCGGGACGTGTGCCAATCTTATCGAGAGCACGGCGCTTGCCCAGTTCGCAGGCTGCAAGAATGGTGATGGCTTTGGCGGGTCCCATTCCTTTATATTGCGTCAGTTCTCTGATGGTCTTCTTTCCTAGCTGGTTCAGGTTGTTGTCGCAATCCTTCAGAATGCGTTTCATCAGGTCTACGGCACTTTCGTCAGTAGATCCCGAACCAATCAGAATACCTAAGAGTTCGGCATTGGATAATGCTGAGGCTCCCAAGCGCTCCAGTTTCTCGCGGGGCTTGTCTTCTTCTGCCCAATTGGCAATGGTTAGTTTCTCTGCCATAATAATAACTGATTAGTAGATTATTATTGGCTTCTCTTTTTGCGGGGAAGTCTTATTTGTAGAAAGTCTTGTTGTATGCGCTGAATTCGCTCTGTCCCAGTACGCATCTCTTCCACCATGCAGAAAGGAATCCACATCCGTAACCCATCAGCTGTGTGAAGGCAGCGCGAATGCTCAGCAAGCCTATCTTCACGCTGTGATTCTCTCTGCTGCTGTCGATAAACAGTGCGATGGTATAGAGAATGATGCCGGCGAGACCGATGCAGCCCAATGCTGCCATCGCATTGCCCAAGGTTGGGAATACGTGAACGGTGCCAAGCATGTATGGCAGGAAGCCGAAGAAGAGCAGAAGCAGCGTGCCTATTACACCCACGGTGAAGACCATAGGAAGGAGATGCACGAGTTTGAGACTCTCTGGATATTTCTTGTAGAGGTTGATGCGGGCGATGCCACTGTTGTAGACCTGTCGCCAGAACTTGCGGAAGTCGGTGCGGCGCTTATGCCATACCCATGCTTCAGGGAACAGACGGCAACGGCAGCCTGCCTTGAAGATACGGATAGAGAAATCAATGTCCTCACCGAAACGCATATTGGAAAAGCCATTCAACCTGAGATAAACATCCCTGCGGATGCCCATGTTGAATGAACGGGGATAGAACTTATCCATCTTCTTCTTTCCGCCACGGATGCCACCGGTGGTAAAGAAAGAAGTCATGGAATAAGAAATGGCTTTCTGAGTATCTGTAAATGACGAGTGCGCCTTGTCGGGACCGCCGAAAGCATCGGCTGGCTCACGGCTCAACTCATCACTTACAGCCTTCAGATAACCTTCTGGCAAGACCACGTCGCTGTCGAGTATCAGAAGATACTCACCCTTGGCGCGCTCGGCACCATAGTTGCGACTCTGGCCCGGACCAGAGTTCTCCTTATAGTAATAATGTATATCCATCATGTGCTCATATCGTTTGCACACATCCTCGCAGGGAGTCTGTGAGCCATCCTCAACGATGACAACTTCGAAGTCTTTCTCTGATTGATGAGTCAGACTCTCTAAAAGTTCGTCCACTTCGTCAGGACGATTAAATACAGGTACTATGATGGAATATTTCATTCTTCTTACTATTAAGGGTTTTACTCAATAAGAGCACAATCTTCCTGTTGGAGGATGTATTACTCGCTTACACGACCGAGGTAGCTACCGTCACGGGTGTCGATCTGGATAGTCTCGCCTTCGTTGACGAACAAAGGAACACGAACCTCAGCACCAGTCTCCAATGTAGCTGGCTTTGTAGCGTTGGTAGCAGTATTACCCTTTACACCTGGCTCAGAGTGAGTAATCTTCAAAGTAGTCTTCACTGGCATTTCAGCCAAGAGGATAGTACCATCAGTTGTATCAGTAACCACCTCAACAACGTCACCCTCCTTCATGTACTGGCCACCAGTAACGTTCTCCTTAGCGATAGGCACCTGCTCGAAAGTCTCCTGGTTCATGAAGATGCAACCAGTAGCGTCCTCGTAGAGGTACTGGTAAGGGCGGCGCTCAACGCGAACATCCTCCAATTTGAAACCTACCTGGAATGTACGTTCCAATACACGACCGTCGGCAACATTCTTCAATTTTGTGTTCATTACGGTGTTACCTTTACCTGGCTTTCTGTGCTGAAAGTCGATGCAAACCCATACTTTGCCATCCATGCGGATGCAAGTACCAATCTTAATTTCCTGTGAATTAATCATTTCTTGTTTATCTTGAATGTTATTATAATAATCTCAAAATCGAGTGCAAAGTTACGGCAAAAACATGAAAAATCAAAGGAAATATCGAAAAAAACATAAATATTTAAGCTAAATTTGGTAGTTTTCTTGGTTATTTCAGAAAATATGCGTAATTTTGCAGCCCAAAAAGGGCGTGTTTTGCACTTTTGTGAAGAATATTAATTAAAAAATAAATAAGAAAAATGAAAAGAACATTTCAGCCTCACAATCGTCGTCGCGTAAACAAGCATGGTTTCCGTGAGCGTATGGCAACTAAGAATGGTCGTCGCGTATTGGCTTCTCGCCGTGCTCATGGCCGTAAGAAGTTAACTGTATCTGACGAGCACCACGGAAAGTAATTCCGAGGAAAGATTCGTCTGTTGACGATGACATTAAAAGCAGCAAGGATGTATTCTTTGCTGCTTTTTGTTGTTTATAACGTCCCTTTCTTTTCTGAGATTGCTCTTTTGGGAACAAAGATGTTTTGTTTTTATATCATAAAATTAGGTGGTGAGAGTGCAAAAACTTTCCTTTTTATTTTGTTCTTCCCCCAAATACTTGTATCTTTGCACCAAAAAATAATATATGACTTCATCAGAGTTTATAAATAAGTTTAAGAGTAAGTACCTTTGGGGGAATATCGGTGCCATGATTCTGGTGCTGGTGTTGCTCTGTGCCGGTGTCAAGTACGGCATTGATATCTATACCCATCATGGTGAGGCCATCCGTGTGCCGGATATTCGATATAAGAATATCGATGATGCTACACATATCCTCGACGATGCGGGATTGGAAATTGTTGTAACGGATACGGGATATGTCCGCTCTTTGCCGCCTGATGTCATTCTGGAGCAGACTCCGGTTTTCGGAGAAGTGGTAAAGTCGGGACATGTAATCTATGTTACCATCAATTCTGATCATTCTCCACGTATCACCATTCCTGATGTCATTGACAACAGTTCGTTGCGAGAGGCAATGGCTAAACTTACTGCTATGGGATTCAAACTGGGTACACCTGAATATATTCCTGGCGAAGAGGATTGGGTTTATGGTATCCTCGTTAAGGGTAAGCATGTTGTAGCTGGTGATAAGGTTTCTATCGATGATGTGCTTGTCATACAGGTTGGTAATGGTAAACGGAGCGTTGATGATTCCATCGATGTGGTAGATCCGGTTTATCACGGCGAAGAAGATGTGATGGAAGGCGAAGGTGACATGAGCGGAGAAACTCATGAAGACAACTTCGAGGTGGTTCCTGGTACGGAAGCCACAGAGCCTGCTCCTTCGCATGAACACCATCAGAAGGAAGAGGTGGAGTAGGAGAAATGAAAAGTGAAGAGTGAAGAATTCAATAGTAATACGAATGATATTTTTAGATTATATATATAATAAGGTATATGCTCCTGTAGAGGATGACTTCGGGTTTGATGATGCAGGAGATATGGACGAACTGGATGATGAACTCCAGATGGAGGAAGGAAACGCTGCTTCTGGTGAAGGAGGAGATGAACTCTATGAGCACTGGAAGGTTCAGGTGGATGCCAACCAGGATCCGGTGCGTATCGATAAGTACCTGGCTGATAAGATGGCCTATCAGAGCCGTAACCGTATTCAGCAGGCTGCTGATGCCGGATTCATCCATGTCAATGGTAAACCGGTAAAGAGCAACTATAAGGTGCGCCCTAATGATCTGGTTACTCTGATGCTCGACCGTCCTCGTCATGAAACGAGTATCAAACCTGAAGAAATCGCTATCAATGTGGTTTATGAAGACGATCAGCTGATGGTGGTCAATAAGGAAGCAGGTATGGTGGTGCATCCGGGTGCGGGCAACTTTCATGGAACCTTGATTCAGGCGGTAGCCTGGCATTTAAGAGATATGCCTGAGTTTGATGCCAATGATCCGGAAGTGGGCTTGGTGCATCGTATCGATAAAGATACCAGCGGACTGCTCGTTGTGGCAAAAACTCCTACGGCAAAGACCGCACTGGGTAAGCAGTTCTTCAACAAGACTACCCATCGCAGTTACAATGCGCTCGTTTGGGGCAACATTGTAGAAGATGAAGGTCGCATAGAAGGCAATATCGGCCGTGATCCGAAGAACCGCCTCCGTATGAAGGTCTTCGATCCGGACAGCGGAATAGGCAAGACGGCGGTTACGCATTACAAGGTGTTGGAGCGTTTCGGTTATACCACCTTGGTGCAGTGTGTGCTTGAAACAGGCCGTACCCATCAGATTCGTGCTCACATGAAGCATATCGGTCATCCGCTCTTTATGGACGAAACGTATGGCGGAACAGAGATTCTGAGAGGTCAGCGCAGTAGCAGCTACAAGGCATTTATCCAGAACTGCTTCAAACTCTGTCCGCGTCAGGCTCTCCATGCCAAGACACTCGGCTTCGTGCATCCTACAACCAAGCAGCAGATGGATTTTGACAGTGAGTGGCCGGAAGATTTTAGACAATTAATAGAAAAGTGGCGCGGCTTCATCGCTGGCACCACACAAGATACATTCAAAAATATTTAGTAATTATGGAAAATAGCAAGAGAACGATAGCCATCGTATGTGGTGGTGATTCTTCTGAGCACGACGTATCATTGCGCTCAGGACAGGGTTTGTACTCTTTCTTTGATAAAGAGCGCTACAATATTTATCTCGTCGATGTGAAGGGCACCGACTGGCATGTCGCTTTGGATAATGGTGAGACTATCGAGATTGACAAGAACGATTTTTCTTTCGTTATGAACGGCAAGCATGTCTATTTCGATTATGCTTATATCACCATCCACGGACAGCCTGGTGAGAATGGTGTGATGCAGGGCTACTTCGACCTTATCCATCTGCCATACTCTACAAGCGGTGTTCTGGTAGAGGCAATGACTTTTGATAAGTATGTGCTCAATAATTATCTGCGCGGTTTCGGTATAAACGTAGCAGACAGTATCTTGCTCCGTCGCGGTGAAGCTTATGATGAAGAAGAGATTGCCAAGCGCATCGGTATGCCTTGTTTCGTAAAGCCTGCTGCTGACGGCAGTAGCTTTGGTGTGAGCAAGGTGAAGAATGCTGACCAGCTGGCTCCAGCCCTCCGTGTGGCTTTCATGGAGAGCAATGAGGTAATGATCGAGGGCTTCCTTGATGGTACAGAGATTTCACAGGGCATCTACAAGACAGCCGAGAAGACTGTTGTACTGCCGGCTACAGAGGTGGTTACCACCAACGAGTTCTTCGATTACGATGCCAAGTATAACGGTCAGGTACAGGAAATCACTCCAGCCCGTCTCTCTCCAGAGACTGCAGAAGAGGTTGCCAAGACTACATCACGCATCTACGACATTCTTCATGCCAACGGTATCATCCGTATCGACTATATCATCTCTAAGGATAAGGATGGTAAAGACAAGGTGAACATGCTGGAGATCAATACCACTCCAGGTATGACCGTTACCAGTTTCATTCCTCAGCAGGTTCGTGCAGCAGGTCTTGATATCAAGGATGTGCTCAGCGAAATTGTGGAGAATCAGTTCTAGAATAACAAACTCATATATGGTTCTGCGATTTTTTCGCAGAGCCATATATATATATTAAATAGGTATATATTATGAATATCCCTCAAGAATTTGATACCATCCGTCCTTGGGAGCCTGAAGATCTCCCAGAGGTATTCGACCGTTTGCTTTCAAACGATCAGTTTAAACAAGTGCTTGCCTATCTCTATCCACAAGTACCTTTCGAAATGATTGCCCAGAAGTTGAAGGCATGTAAGACCAATCTGGATTTCCAGCTGGCTTTTGCTTACGATTTTGTTCATGGCATTCTGAAGAAGGCAGCAACAGGCTGCGAGATGGATTGTACATCGCTCGATAATACCCGTAATTATACTTTCATCAGTAATCACCGTGATATCGTGCTCGATTCAGCCATCCTCGATGTCCTTCTTATCGATAACGGTTTTAAGACCACCTGTGAGATTGCCATCGGTGATAATCTCCTTTCTCTTCCTTGGGTCAAGGACCTGGTACGTGTCAACAAGGCGTTTATCGTAGAGCGTGCCCTGAGCATGCGCCAGATGCTGATGTCGAGCAAGCGTCTTTCCGACTATATGCATTTTGCCATCAAGGAGAAGAACGAGAACATCTGGATAGCCCAGCGCGAGGGTAGGGCCAAGGACAGTAATGACCGCACCCAGAAGAGTATTTTGCAGATGATGTCGATGGGTGGCGAGGGCAGCATTATCGACCGCCTGAAACAGCTTCATCTCGTACCGCTCTCTATCAGTTACGAATATGATCCATGCGATTTCCTGAAGGCAAAGGAGTTCCAGCAGAAGCGCGATAATGCCGATTGGAAGAAGGGACCTATGGATGACCTGGTAAGCATGCAGACCGGTATCTTCGGTTATAAGGGTCATGTGCATTATCATGCAGCTCCATGTCTTGATGATTATCTGGACAGTCTTGATCCTGATATGCCTAAGCAGGATATATATAATAAGGTAGCCGCCTACATGGATGAGCAGATATTCAAGAACTACCGCCTCTATCCGGGCAACTATGTGGCTCTTGATTTGCTTGAAAACTCAACTGCTCATCAGGCAGAATATACTGCCGAAGATAAGGCAAAATTTGAAAAATATATGGCTGGTCAGCTTGCGAAAATTGACCTTCCAAATAAGGATGAAGCTTACTTGAGAGAGAGAATTCTCGAGATGTATGCCAATCCTGTACGTAATTACCTTGCTGCTCAATAGCGGCAAGGTAATACTTTTTTGCTCAGAGTTAACGAAACATACATATATAATAAGTGTAAGAAAAACACAGAAGGTTAATAAATCTTTAGTATTTGTCGGGGTTTATTAAAAAAAATAACTAAAATCAAAATAATACTTAAAATCAGCAAAATAGTATCAGCTTTTTTCGTAAAAGAAATGTAACTTTGCAATCGAAAATCTGTTTGCCATTTATAGTAATACTAAAAATGACTTCAGATTGATGATGAAATGAAACAACAATAAACAATATAAACATAAACAATAACCATTATGAAGATGAATTCAACTTAACCTGTTTGTTTCCTTCGTATCTGAAAGATATGTCGGGAACTAGAAAAATGACTATTTTTGATAGTCAGAGTCAACAAACGTTTAATTCTATTCAACCTAGAAAGTACTAAAGTATGAATTTGAACTTAAAAAAATCAATGCTGCTTGTGGGAGCGTTAGCATCGTTAGGCTTGAGTTATACAACTGAAGCATGGGCGGCATCTCCTAGTCAGAGCGTAAATGCTGTACAGCAGGCAAAGAAAGTAACCGGTAATGTGAGCGATGCAGAAGGTCCTATTATCGGTGCAAGTGTAGTAGAAAAGGGCAACCCTGGTAATGGTACCGTTACAGATCTTGATGGTAACTTTACCTTGAACGTAAAGCCTGGTTCTACTATTGTAGTTACCTATATCGGTTACCAGAAACAGGAAATTGCTGTGGGTAACCAGTCTAGTCTCAAAATCACAATGAAGACTGACGACAAGACTCTTGATGAAGTCGTTGTTGTAGGTTATGGTGTCCAGAAGAAAAAGCTCGTTACCGGTTCTACCATTGAGGTAAAGGGTGATGATATTCAGAAGATGAATACCACACAGGTGCTCGGCGCCTTGCAGAGCCAGACTCCTGGTGTCAACATTCAGGCAGCTTCCGGTCAGCCTGGTGATGGCTTTAAGATATCTATCCGTGGTGCCGGTACCAACGGCAACACAGCTCCTCTTTATATTATTGATGGGGTAGCAGGTGATATCAATAACTTGAACCCTGCCGACATCGAGCGTATCGACGTCTTGAAGGATGCCGCATCTTGTGCCATCTATGGTTCTGCCGCAGCCAATGGTGTTATCCTTGTAACTACCAAGCAGGGTAAGCAGGGTAAGATTCAGGTATCTTACGATGGTAACGTAGGTTGGGCTAACGTATATCGAATGCCTAAGATGCTTACTGCCAAACAGTATATGGAGGTAATGGATCAGGTGCGTTTCAACAGTGGTGAAAGTGGCTATGATTGGAAGAGCATTATGGGCGAAGACCTCTACAACTCTTATATGGATGGTTCTAACGAAGGAACCAACTGGGTAGAGGCTATCCGCAACAAGAATGCTGTTACAACAAGTCATGCTTTGAATGTAACAGGTGGTTCCGACCGTTCAACTTTCTCTATGGGTGCCGGTTATCAGTATCAGGATGGTGTGTTTGGCAATGTTGTTAAGTCAGACTACCGCCGTTTCACCTTCCGCATCAATTCAGAGCATGTCATCTATCGCAATGACAAGGGCATGGATGTTGTGAAGATTGGTGAGAATATCTACTATCAGCACAAGCAGAATCAGGGTATCCAGATTGGTAACCAGTATAGCAATGAGCTTTCCAATATGCTCCGTGCTAACCCTGCTATCCCTATGTATAATGCCGATGGCAATTATACCACAGCCGAAGATTTGAAAGGCTGGGTGGATAAATACAACTCTTATTCTGTTAACCCTATCTATAAGATGTTGAATCAGCAGTCTGGTCACAACAAGAGTATTAATCATAACTTGCATGCTACTGGTTACTTGGAGATTCAGCCAATCAAGAATCTTGTATATCGTGGTCAGTTGAACTACAACCAGAATACTTATACCTGGCGTACCTTCCTCCCTGTATTCGATGCCAACAGAACCAATGCGGACAATTTCCGAACAGAGGATAAGGCTACAAATCAGATTGGTACAAGTTGGGGATGGAGTACAACCAATACCTTGAGTTATAAGTTTGACTTGCAGAAGAAGCACAACTTCGACATTCTGGTAGGTACAGAGTATGGTGAGAGCCGTCCTGACTTCGGTTTCTCCTTGAATGCTACATCTTCTAATTCTGTGTTTGGCGATATGACTCATGCTTACATGACCTATATGAAGAATAATAATGCTGCTGCCGTTACTGGTACTCCTTGTGATGATTCTCGCAGTATGTCTTACTTCGGTCGTGTTAATTACAACTTTGATGAGAAGTATATGCTTTCTGCCATCATGCGTGCCGATGGTAACTCTAAATTCGCTCCAGGTGAGCGTTGGGGTTATTTCCCATCTGTATCTGCTGGTTGGGTTATCTCTAACGAGAAGTTCATGGCAAAGACTGTTTCATGGCTCGACTTCCTGAAGCTTCGTGCTGGTTGGGGACAGAATGGTAATGCACAGACCATTAACAACTTCCAGTGGCAGGGTGCTTTCGCATACGATACAAGTAGCTATTATACCTTCAATGGTAATCCTGACCAGTATATTTCAGGTGCAGCTCCTTCCCGTCTGCCTAATGAGGATTTGACTTGGGAGACTTCTGAGCAGTTGAACATCGGTTTGGATGCTCGCTTCCTGAGTGGACGTCTGGGCTTCACCTTGGATTGGTATAACAAGAAGACCAAGGACTTGCTGGTTGCAGTTCCTGTAGATCCAACAACCGGTTTCTCTACCCAGATGAAGAATGCCGGTACTGTAGAGAACAAGGGTATTGAGCTTTCTCTCACTTGGAATGACAAGATTGGCAAGGACTTCCAGTACAACGTAGGTTGGAACATGGCTTACAATCACAATGAGGTTACAGAGGTGAAGTCTAACCAGACATACAACAATGGCGGTAAGGACCTCTTGGCTCAGAATACCGGTTATATGGCTCGTTTCGAGGAAGGTCATCCTATCGGTTACTTCTGGGGCTACAAGACAGAAGGTGTGATGCAGAATGAGGCAGACGTTCAGGCTTACCTTGACAAGAACTGCAAGGGCAATGCCGCAAACTCTAAGCAGGGTACCAGTATCAAACCAGGTGACTTGAAGTTTGTGGATGTAAATGGCGATGGTGTTATCAATGATGACGATAAGACAGAGCTTGGCGATCCACATCCAGATGTAACCATGGGTATCACTCTCGGTGCATCTTACAAAGGCTTCGACCTTTCTGTTACAGGTTTTGGAGCATTCGGTCAGCAGGTGGCTCGTTCATTCCGTAAGTTCACCGATGGTGAGTTCGAGAACTTCACTACAGAGGTGTATGACTACTGGCATGGTGAGGGAACTTCCAACAAGTATCCATTGCTCGCCCACATGAATGCAGGTCCAAACTGGCAGACCATTTCTGATATTTACATTGAGAATGCCAGCTACTTCCGTCTTCAGAATCTGACCGTGGGTTACGATTTCACTAAGATTTGGAAGAGCAGCCCATTCCAGCAGCTCCGTCTCTATTTCGCAGCCCAGAATCTCTTTACCATTACCGGTTATAAGGGTATGGATCCAGAGAATGGTACAGCTATCGGCTCAGACTCATGGGTAACAGGTGTTGATGTAGGTAACTATCCTCAGCCTCGTACCTATATGGTTGGTGTAAATGTAAAGTTCTAATCTAAAATTGAATTCACAATGAAAAAGTTAAATATATTATTGGCTTCAGCCATGGCGGTACTTAGCTTGGCGTCCTGCGACATCAATGATGTGCAGAATGTTGGCGAGTTATCTACCAGTACCTTCCCTGTTTCCAAGGAGGATGGTGAGGCTGTATTGGCTGGTGTTTACCAGAATTTGAACCAGGTTTGTGCAGACCCTCAGATGAGTTTCCTTTACTATGCCCAGTTGGCTAGTGATGATATGCTCGGTGGTGGTGGTGTCAACGATAAGTTGATGCAGGCAGATGATTTGCTCTGTAACTACAATGCCGATATGACCAACGTGTTCTATGAGGCTCGTTACAAGGGTATCAACCGTGCCAATACCCTGATAGAGGCTCTTCCTAATACCTCTATGAATGAGGATACCAAAAACTCATTGATGGGACAGACTAAGTTCCTGCGTGCCTTCTATTATTATGAGTTGGCTTCTATGTACGGAAATGTACCTATGCGTCTGAAACCAGGTTCTGAGGCTGTCACCCAAGGTAATATTGAAGACCCTTGGAAGCAGATTCTGATGGATCTTCGTGATGCTGTCGCTCTCTTGCCTGCTGCTAAGAGCACTGATGGCCATATAGATAAGTATGCTGCTGAGGCTATGCTGGGTCGTGCCTGGTTGTTCTATTCTGGTTTCTTTGGCAATGGTTCTACATTGGCTGATCTGACCAGCACTACTTACAATCCTCTGACTTCTGTGGAACTTCCTGATGGAACTACTTTGTCTAAGGAGGATGTCATTACAGCCATCGATGACTGTGTGGCTAACTCTGGTCGCACTTTGGTGGATAAGTATCAGAATCTCTGGGCTTATACCAACAGATGCACTGTAGAAGATTATGATTATACCAAGGGTCAGGGCTTCAAGTGGGTTGAGGATGATGCTTCTCAGAACCCAGAGACTTTGTTCTCTATCAAGTTCAATAAGTTCGCTTCCTGGAGTACAACGATTGGTTATGCCAATGGCTATGCACTTCACTTTGGTGTTCGTGGCGGTCAGGCTTATGGCAACACCTTCCCATTCGGTCAGGGTTGGGGTGCTGGTCCTGTAGCTCCAAATTTGGTAAAGGATTGGGCTGCTGCCGAGCCTAATGATGTACGCCGTGATGCTTCTATCCAGGACTGGTCTAAGGTAGAGACATATAAGAAAGGTGGTTGGGCCGACTTTGTTCAGGAAACTGATTTTTATGCCAAGAAGTGGGCTCCTGTTACCTGTAAGAATGATCAGTTGGAGGATGGCTATTCTTGTACTTTCGAGAATGTGATGTACCCAGGCAACTGGGATACTTCGGGAAAGGAGAATATGCAGTTGAATAATATCCACGATCTGGTACTCATCCGTTTCGCAGATGTCTTGTTGATGCAGAGTGAGTTGAAGAAGGATGTGGCTGGTATCAATGAGGTGCGTAAGCGTGCAGGTTTGAACCCGATTGGTGCTTATTCAGAGGAAGCTTTGAGAAACGAGCGCCGTTGGGAGTTGGCTTGCGAGGGTACCCGCTGGAACGACCTTCGTCGTTGGCATATTGCCGCTGCTGCTCTTGAGAAGCAGAATGGCGTTGCTATCTATTATTGCGGACAGCCTGATACGAATACTCCACACAATGGAGGTTATACTGCCCGTTACAATGCTACAGCCGGTTTCCAGAAGATGCCTGAGACTCAGGTAGCTTTGGGTACCGTAAAGCAGAATGAAGGGTGGACTGGTGCTGATTCTGAATATCAGGGCTGGAAGTAATCAATTCTTTAATCTTTTAAATGAATAAGTATATGAAAAAGATATTTTTTGCTTTGTCTATGCTGACATTGCTTTATACTTCTTGTGATCCTTCTACCGATTCTGGTAGCACAGGTTTCTCTGAGAATGTAACAGCAGAGAGCGTTGATGCGAAGGTAACACCTGTTCAGGTGAATGGTAAGAATAGCAACCGTATCATCATCGAGAATCATTCTCCTATCACAAGCCAGTGGTCGGTAGACCAGTTGGCAGAAGGTAAGGTAACCTCTTCCAAGGCATACGATACCATCTATGTTACCAAGTTAGGTGCCAACACCATTACTATGCACTGCAAGAATGTGGCTGTTGACTTTACCAAGGACTTCACGGTGAACGTGGATGAGATTACTTATCTCTCTGCAGAACTTCAGAAGCGTCTCTGCGTAACTGGTTCTGAGGGTAATTATACTTCTACTGTAGGTGAGTTCGATGGCCAGCCTGTACAGTTCGGTACTGCTTTTGATGCAGGCAAGGTAAAGGTTATTCAGGAGGTCAAGGAAGGCAAAAAGGGTAATGTCTTCACTGTTGAGAATGGTAACGGCGTGCTTTCTGACTGGGCTATTACTAAGGAAGGTGCCGATGAGGCTGCTGGTACAGCTTCTCTGAATGGTGATCAGCTGATGGTTGTAGAGGAAGGTAAGTTTAATATTACCTTGACTTATACCAAGGCTGATGGCACTCAGGAGACTTACAATGCTGGTTCTTTCGCTGTTGAGGCTTTAACTACCAAGCCAGAACTTCTTGAGTATCTCGCTGGTGGCGAAGATGGTGATGGAACTACTACCTGGGAATGGAACGAAGCTGCCGGTGCTGTATGGGGCAATGGTCCTTTCGGTAGTGGCAACAAGCCTCAGTGGTGGGCTGTAAACTATGGTGCTGATATTGATGGTCAGGCTGGTCAGAAGGTTGGTGGCGTAGCCGTAACGGTAGCGGTGCATGGTTCACTATCGACATCACTAACAAGCAGGCAATCGGTTCTGATGGCGTCAAGCTTCCTATCTCTGTAAGTGTATTGGAGCACAAGGACCCAACCTGGGATAAGGGTACTATCTCATTCCCAACTGCAACCAATGACAACTTCGTTATCCCTATGGGTGTAAACGTGAATGGTGGCAATGCTGTATTCCAGAAGTATTATGTATTAGTAGCCAGCGATGATAAGTTGGTATTGACTGCAGCAGAATTACCTGAGAATGGTACTGCATGGTTCTATGTCTTCAAGAAAAAAGCAAAATAGGTATGTGAAATAATCGTTGTGATTATAATATAAATAAGGTTAGACCTCGGCTGTAGTGATACAGTCGGGGCTTTTCTTTTTTTGATTTGCTGAATGCTACTCTTATTTGTTTGTTTAAACCTGCTGTGAATTGGTAAAAAGAAGGCTGTTTAATACAGACAGTTAACTGGCAAACCGCAGACAGTCTACTGGCGCTTTAGCTGCTAGTGGGTTGTTTGCCTAGAACAGCTATCCCAAATGCCTTTGTTTCGTTTTTATACAAGGCTTACGAAGAAATACTCTTCACTCTTCACCCACTCTTCACCTCTCGGAATCTCCTGTGTTTATCGGCATTCTGAGAGGTGAAGAGTGGGTAAAGAGTGAAGAGCTTTTGGCGGAATAAGGCTAAGTCCTGACTGCCGTTTCATAGTTGATACTTTTGTGTTGTATCAAGCGAAATAATTGCAAAAATATTTGGAGGTTACAATTATTTATCGTACATTTGCAGCAAATTTTAGAATATAGGGAATGGATGAAAATTTATCTAAAAAATAAGATTTCAGAGCGTAA
>ENA-OPYQ01000013-OPYQ01000013.1-human-gut-metagenome-genome-assembly--contig:-NODE-13-length-44843-cov-2.546918_pt1 | contig 44843 bp, 48 predicted proteins | sample MGYA00242471_ERZ504479 | MGnify/ENA primary metagenome ERZ504479 (study PRJEB26092, sample SAMD00036225) | human gut metagenome | host: Homo sapiens | study: EMG produced TPA metagenomics assembly of... | reverse complement strand
GATAAGTGAAATTTCTGACATGGCAAAATCCTGAGCAACTTTTTGTTGCTCAGGTGCTTATAAAAAATATTAAATTATAGTGTTGCGGAAATTAGAAAGAACAAAAGAAATAAAGAATGATTGGACTTAGAAGAAACAAACGTGGAGATATGGTGCTCACCATCGATAGCTATATAGATATCGACTCGACACCGGACATCCAGCCCGACTACTTCGATTGTATTTACATCAATACGAAGAGTGAGCATGCGTTCCATGATATACTGTTTGGAGCCAGTCCAATCTTATCGTGGAAATGTAGCTACAAACCGATATTCGTCAATACGGCGGTATCGGGAAAGGAACAGATCATCGACTATATCGTCGATGCCTATGTGAGCGACATGAACAATGAAAAGGTATACGAGATTATTGACAGAATCAAGATGGCAAGACAGAAGTTTGGTGTAAAAAGCGAAACAAGCCATCCTACACAGCCTAACCAGCTCTTTGCCAATATTCTGAGATACCTGCTCTCAAGAGACCAGCGAATCATGGGACACCGACTGCTGGAGAAATCGTCTTTGGGATATATCAACCCAATCTTCGAGCACTATCACAGTATGGGTCTCTTCCATCTCAACGAGATGTTCATGTTCATCGACACTATGGTGGAGTTCGGATCACTGCGCATTCACCGCTTCCTGCTCAAGGAGCACCTCTGTCCAAAGTGCAACCACTCTCACCTGCTCTATACGGAGTGCTGTCCGAAGTGCGGAAGTTCGAACCTGAAGATTCAGAACATCATCCACCACTTCAGCTGCGCCAACGTATCGCCGGAAAGCAGCTACAATGTGGGCGGTATGCTCATCTGTCCGAAGTGTCACAAGAAACTGCGCCACATCGGTGTTGACTATGACAGACCAGCCGTGGTATATACCTGCAACGACTGCGAGAACTCGTTTACCGCGCCTATCACCAAGGCAACCTGCTGCTACTGCCAGAGCACCTTTCCGGTAAATACCCTGGTGCCACGAGACATTGAGGACTACGAGATAACGGAAGAAGGTATCAGAACGCTGACCAGCGGCAACATCATGTTCAACAACATGGTGAACATCTATGATAACTTCATGGAATATTATCTGCTGATGAACCGACTGCGACGCCAACTGATGGAAACCTACCGAAAGGATGAACTCTCGGTCATGGTAGGCAAGATATGGATTATAGATGAAAACAAGGATACCGTAAAGATAAAGGAAAGCATACAGGGCAAGCTCTGTAGAATCTTCTCCAATCACAAGGTGTCTTACAACAACAATATCTTCTACGTATCCTCTACCCTCTATGAGCAGGAAGAAACGGTGGAAGAAGCCCAGCAGAAACTGAGCAAGGAGATGTCGATAGCCATCAGAAAGGTGGCCAACTCGATAGAACCGGACGAGATTATCTGCAGCATGCTGGAAACCAAGGCGAAGACCATCGCCAGCAACTATGACGAGTTCTTCAACAAACTGCAATATGTGGATATGACTCCAGACGACTACTGCCGCTACTCAGAGGAACCTCTGATGAAGGAAGAAGAGAAAGAGGTGAAACCGCAGGAAGAGCTGCTTGATACGGAGCCGAAGGAAGATGAAAACGACAAGATACAGAAGCGCATCGTACTCTACAAGAAACTCGTTGCCATCCTTGTCACCATCGCAGGTATACTCATAATCATGGCCCTCTTGGCGCTCACCGTGCTGAGATAAGCCATCAAGAAGAAAGGGAAAAGCGTATGTTTAGCATAGCAGAACATCTGAACGATTTCTTCGACTGGATCAGCACGCTATCGTTTAGCAGTATCGTGAATACCTACTGGTTCCTCTTCTTCATCGAGATGCCAAGATATTATATCCTGGAATATCTCGTAATCGGAAACCGACTGATGAAGAGAAACCAGTTAGATAAAGAGAAAGAATATGCCAAGTTCTTCCTGTACCGCGAGAATCCGCTTATCAGCATCCTCGTACCGGGAAAGAACGAAGGCAAACATATATTCAAAATGGTGAACTCGCTGGCTGAGCAAACCTACCGCAACTACGAAATCATCGTGGTAGACGATGGTAGCGACGACGACACCAAACTGATTTGCAACGACCTCTACCGAGCCGGGTATATCACCCACTACCTGAGGTTGGATACAAGAGGCGGTAAAGCTGCCGCCAGCAACTATGGAGCCCAGATGGCAAGAGGCAAATACATCGTATGTCTGGATGCCGACTCTTCGCTCGACCGTGATGCACTGGAGAAGATTCTACTCCCCTTCTACATCGACGGAATGGTAAAGGGCGTAGGAGGATGTGTGAAAGTGCGCAACTACAAGGAGACCATCTGCTCATCGCTGCAGGCTTTCGAATACCTGAAGCGAATACAGGTGGGACGTATCGTAACCAGCGAACTGGGTATCTACCACATCATCTCGGGAGCATTCGGAGCCTTCGAAAGAAAGACGCTGAAGGAAGTGGGATATTGGGACATAGGACCGGGACTGGACGGTGACCTGACACAGAAGATCCGCAAAGCCGGATATAAAGTGAAATTTGCCGAAGATGCCATCTGTATGACCAATGTTCCTACCAAATGGTACAAGCTGTATCATCAGCGCATCAGATGGTCGCGCTCGCTCGTGAGATTCCGTCTACGCAAGCATGCCGACATTCTGTTGCCTACCAAGAACTGGAGTATCCTTAACTGGTTATCCAATATGGAGAGTGTAGTTTTCGACTGCTTCCTCAATTTCCTGTGGTTGTGGTATATCATCAAGCTCGCCATCACGTTTAACACGCACATCATCGAGGTGCTGGCGCTGGGCTACTTTATCAGAGTATGCTTCTCGCAGCTTGCCTTCCTCCTGGTGCTGATGGTTTCAGAAAGAAAGAAAGACGTGTGGTTCCTTTACAGATATCTGCCACTGATGTCGCCTTATACAGGTTATTTCCTGCGTATCGCCCGTCTGTCGGCTCATCTGCAAGAGCTTTTCTTCCGCCGTTCATACAAGGACGCCTGGAACCCTGAGAAGACTTCACGCTATGCTCAGCTCGAAGGAATCTAAAAGATCCGAGTTACTTGCTGTAACGTACATACAGCAGGGAGCTCCCAATAAAAGAAATAACATTATAAAACATAAACAATATAGTATATGATAAACAAGTCTTTTGAGTTTAAGATTGGAGTAATAGGATTAGGGTATGTAGGTACTCCACTGGCATGCTTATTCTCAAAGAAATACGATACATGGGGTTATGACATCAAAGCTGAGAAGGTAGCCAAGTTAGCCAAAAGCACGATGAAAGACAACAGACCTGTATCCAAAGCTTTGGAACAGGGACTGAAACTGACCAGCAATATTGATGACCTGAAGAAGTGTAACGTGTATATCATCGCTGTACCGACACCGGTGAACAAATCGAACAAACCAGACATCAGCTGCGTGCGCAATGCAACTGCTGAGGTTGGCAAGATTCTGAAAGAAGGTGATATCGTAGTCTACGAGAGTACCGTTTACCCAGGTCTGACAGAAGAGGTCTGCGCTCCATTACTGGCATCTACATCAGGATTGAAGTTGAACCAGAGTTTCTTTGTAGGCTTCTCGCCAGAGCGCATCAACCCGGGCGATACTGTTCATACCATCGAGAACATCGTGAAGGTTACCAGCGGTTCTACCCCCGAAGCAGCTGCTATCATCGACAGTCTCTATGCTTCTGTACTTACCCATGGCACCTACAAGGCGAAGAGTATCAAAATAGCAGAGGCATGTAAACTGATGGAGAACTGCCAGAGAGACATACAGATAGCCTTCTTCAACGAGATGGAAAAGATTTTCGACAAGATGAACATCAACATTGAAGACGTAACGGCGGCAGCTAGCACAAAATGGAACTTCGTGCCAGCTACTCCAGGACTCGTTGGCGGCCACTGCATCGCGATAGACCCATACTACCTGATTAACAAGGCACAGGAGGTTGACGTGGTACCATCGCTGCTCTCTACAGCCCGCGAGGTTAATGAGCAGATGGCGGTATGGATGGCAGGAAAGATAAAGAATGCATCTGAAAGCAGAAAGTTCAAGGCTCCGGAGACTAACGTGCTGATTCTCGGCTTCTCGTTCAAGCCAGACAGCGATGATATCAGAAACACAAAAGTAGCCGATCTCTATATCAATCTGGTAGGAGCAGGTTACAAAACCACACTCTACGATCCATTGGTAGATGTAAAGGAAGTAAAAGAAGAATATAACATCAAGGTGACAGATGATCCTAAAGTTCTGGAAAAAGAGTATCAGATTGTGGTAATCGGTACTCATCACAAGATGTTCGACAGTATCAATATGAACAATCTAATCACTGATAAAGGTTTCATATGCGACATCTACGGCATTCACAAGCCAAGAAACTAGATCTTCAAGATCGGAAAGAACCTATATAATAAACCAGTGAAAGATGGAAAAGAACAAAGTGCTAATCGTCGATGATATTTCAGAAAATATTGAAACTATCTCTGAAATGATAAAGGACTTTGACATCGACGTGAAAACTGCAAATGGCGGAAAAGAAGCCATTGAACTGATTGACTCATTCAAGCCGGACGTGATACTGCTCGACTTGATGATGCCACATGTAAATGGGTGGGACGTAATAGACCATGTACGCTCTAAATACTCGAAAAGTGAAATGGTCATCATCGTGGTTTCCCTGTTAAGCAACAAGGATAATGTGGATGAATGCTACGAGCTTGGAGTAAACGACTACATTACAAAGCCTATCATCAAAGCCCGTCTCACCAGTTCGCTAGACGCTCATCTAAGTAATCTTGCAAGAGGCTAAAGTGCCTCTTGCAAGATTGCTTCTGCATGAGTTATACGATTACTAGTAGGAGGATCTATGCCTTCCAACGGGTAGGCAATACCTAGTTTCTCATACTTGTAGATACCCATCGTATGATAAGGTAAGACATCTATACGCTCAATATTAGAGAGTGTTGAGAGGAAATCGCGCAACTGATAGAGGTATTCATCTTATCGGTAATACCTGGAATCAGGACATGACGAATCCATACCGGTTTGTGTATCTCGCTTAAATATCGTGCACAATCCAGTATGTTTACATTAGAATGGCGGGTGAGTTTACGATGCTCTTCATCGTTGATATGCTTGATATCAAGAAGAACAGTATCAGTAACGGTCATCAGACGCTCGAATTTATCGAAGAAAGCACCCTCTTTCCTAAATGGTTGCGCTGATGTATCAAGACAAGTGTTGATGCCACGCTGATGGGCTTTCTCGAAAAGTTCGATGAGAAAGTCTATCTGCATCAGGGCTTCTCCACCACTTACAGTAATACCGCCCTTGTCACCCCAATAACTCTTGAATCGCTCTGCCTTATCCAGCAGGGCATCGGCACTCCACTCTTCTCCTACCCCCGTCTTCCAGGAATCCGGGTTGTGGCAGAACTGGCAGCGCATGGGGCAACCCTGCAGGAAAATCAAAAACCTGATGCCTGGTCCATCTACAGAACCAAAGCTCTCTATGCTGTGTACAAATCCTTTATGCATAACAATTAAGCTAAAATTGCCCGCTAAATATCCTCGGAAAGAAAATCTAGCGGGCAATATTTATTCTTCTAATTGATTAGAGTCTCTCGTGAGCCTGACGAGCGATTACGTCGAGCTGCTGCTCACGTGTCAAGTCGATGAACTTAACAGCGTAACCACTCACACGGATAGTAAAGTTCTGGTACTCTTCCTTCTCTGGGTGCTCCATCGCATCCTTGAGCTTGTCGATACCGAATACGTTCACGTTCAGGTGGTGAGAACCCTGGTTGAAGTAACCATCCAATACACCTACCAATGTCTGGGCACGCTCCTCATCGTTGTGACCGAGAGCACCAGGGCTGATGGTCTGAGTATTAGAGATACCATCGAGAGCATACTCGTATGGCAACTTAGCTACTGAGTTCAATGAAGCCAAAAGACCGTTCTTCTCTGCACCGTAAGATGGGTTAGCACCTGGAGCCAAAGGAGCACCGGCTGGACGACCATCAGGCATGTTGCTGGTGTACTTACCGTATACTACATTTGATGTGATAGTCAGGATAGATGTAGTAGGCTCAGAATTGCGGTATGTATGATGCTTCTTGATCATGTTCATGAAGGTCTTGAGCAACCATACTGCAATCTCATCAGCACGCTCATCATCGTTACCGTAACGTGGGAAGTCGCCCTCGGTCTTGAAGCTGAGAGGGAAACCGGTCTCATCACGAATGATGTTAACCTTGGCATACTTGATAGCTGAGATAGAGTCAACCACGTGGCTGAAACCAGCGATACCAGTAGCGAAAGTACGACGAACATCTGTATCGATGAGCGCCAACTCTGCTGCCTCGTAGAAGTACTTATCGTGCATGTAGTGGATGAGGTTCAATGTCTTCACATAAACGCCAGCCAACCAGTCCATCATATCCATGAAACGTGGCATGAACTCCTCGTATGTCAATACATCACCCTCAACGGCGCGATACTTAGGACCACACTGCTCGCGTGTCTTTGAATCAACACCGCCAGATACAGCGTAGGTCAAGCACTTAGCCAAGTTGGCACGTGCACCGAAGAACTGCATTTCCTTACCTGTCTGAGTAGCAGATACACAGCAGCAGATGCTATAGTCGTCACCCCAAACTGGGCGCATTACGTCATCGTTCTCATACTGGATAGAACTTGTCTTTACAGAAATCAAAGAAGCGTAGTGCTTGAATGCCTTTGGCAAGCGAGAGCTATAGAGTACTGTCAAGTTTGGCTCTGGTGAAGGACCCATATTCTCCAATGTGTGGAGGAAACGGAAATCGTTCTTGGTAACCATTGAGCGACCATCCTGACCCATACCACCTACTTCGAGAGTAGCCCAAACTGGGTCGCCGGTGAAGAGCTCGTTGTAAGAAGGAATACGGGCGAACTTAACCATACGGAACTTCATGACCAAGTGGTCGATGAGCTCCTGAGCCTCATCCTCGGTAAGAGTACCCTCGTTCAAGTCGCGCTGGATATAGATATCGAGGAATGTAGAGATACGGCCTACAGACATCGCAGCACCATTCTGAGTCTTCACAGCTCCGAGGTAACCGAAGTACAACCACTGAACAGCCTCACGAGCGTTCTTAGCAGGCTGAGAGATGTCGTAACCATACATCTGAGCCATCTCCTTCAAGCCCTTGAGCGCCTTGATCTGCATAGCAACCTCTTCACGAAGACGGATAACGTCGTCGATCATCTCACGGTCGCCCATGTTAGCGAGGTCGTTCTTCTTCTCCTCGATGAGAAAGTCGATACCATAAAGAGCCACACGACGGTAGTCACCCACGATACGGCCGCGACCGTATGTATCAGGAAGACCGGTAAGAATGTGGTTATGGCGAACGAGTTTCATCTCTGGAGTATAAGCATCGAATACGCCATCATTATGAGTTTTGCAATACTTGTGGAAGATTTCGTGGAGCTTCTCTGATGGCTGATAGCCATATGTTGTACAAGCCTGCTCCGCCATCTTGATACCACCGTAAGGCATGAAGGCACGCTTCAGAGGTTTATCAGTCTGCAGACCTACCACTTTCTCCAAATCCTTTGTACCTTCACCGATATAAGCAGCACCATAAGCTGTCAATCCTGAAACGATTTCTGTTTCCATATCAAGCACACCACCCTTGGCGCGCTCCTCCTTCTGGAGTTCCTTCAACATACCCCAAAGGGTGTTAGTTGCCTGAGTTGGTTCTGCAAGGAACGACTCATCGCCATCATAACAAGTGTAGTTGTTCTGAATGAAATCACGAAGATTCACTTCACTCTGCCACATGTTTCCTTTGAAACCTCTCCATTCTGTTTTCATCATTTTGATACCTTTTTTTATAAAGTTAATAATTATATATTTTGCACACACTATCTATTTTGAGTTGGTTTTACACCTATTTATATATAGTAAAATTAAAAAGCCCGAACACGTTTGTGCCCGGGTTTTTAAGCACCTTTATTTGAAGGTGCGTATATCATGATGTTATCGTTCTTTCCAACAGCATCTGTTTTTCCTATATATCCTAAGTTAATTCCCACTTTTAATTTCATGTCTTTTAAATTCATTATTTGTAATTGTCTTGCAACAGTTTTGCAATGCAGGTGCAAAGTTACGACAATAAAATGAGAAAAGAGAAGAAAACCGAAACTTTCTTCTCTTATCTATGAAAAATCATCATTTATGAGTATCATTCTACTGATTCTCAAAAAAGTGATTGAGATTTTCGATGAATAATCCGAAACACTTGTCATGAATCTGACGTGTCATGGTAACAGGGTTCTCCGCATTCAGGATGGTACCGCTCATTGCCACACCGATGCCCAATTCTGCAAGCGGATCTATATCGTCTGGAGTCAAACCTCCGATGGCTACCATAGGCAGAGAGATTTTATTCTCCCTCATCTGCTCAATAATCTGGCGATAACCTTCTATACCCAACACCGGAGAGAGTTTCTCTTTGGTAGTAGTATAGCGGAACGGACCACAACCGATATAGTCAGCCCCCTGTTCATGCAAACGACGAATATCAGCAAAAGTATTGGCTGTGCCTCCGATAATGAATTCATCACCCAGGAACTTACGGGCCTCATCAACCGGCATATCATTCTTCCCAAGATGTACACCATCTATCTGTAACTTCTTCACCAGTTCTACACGGTCGTCGAGGATAAAAGTTGCACCGGCACCCTCGCAAGCCAACTTTAACTTACGGGCTATAGGCTCAACCTCTTCATCGGTAGCACCTTTCATGCGAAGCTGAATCCAATCACATCCTCCGATAAGTGCTAGATAGGCTCCTTCGAGATAAGAGAAGCGTTCGTTCTGATGCGTGATAAACTGAAAGCTCGTCTGAAAATGAGCTAATGCTAAAGACTTGTTCATACGTACTATAAAATATAAATTCGCTTGCAAAGGTACTACATTCACACGACAAAATCCTACAATTTACCTTTTTAAACTTCGTCATTTGAAAATGGGGAAAGTCTTCCTTTTTTTATTTTGTTTTTTTATACTTTCTTATTTTAATATATGAATACTTTTCTGTACCTTTGCACCATAAAACTATTTATTTTATGTTAACAGATATTGAAATAGCTAAATCAGTAAAATTACGCCCTATCAATGAAGTGGCAGCAGAACTTGGAATTCACGAAGACCAAGTGGAAAACTACGGCCGTACATCGCTAAGATACTACGGCCAGAATTGACAGAAACAAGTTTCAGAACCATCACCTCATCCTCGTTACCGCTATCAGTCCTACCAAGGCTGGTAATGGCAAGACCACCGTATCCGTGGGTCTCGCCCTGGGTATGCAGAAGATTGGCAAGAAGGCTGTAGTGGCTCTTCGCGAACCATCTCTGGGTCCTTGCTTCGGCATGAAGGGTGGTGCTGCAGGTGGCGGTTATGCCAGGTTTTGCCTATGGATAAGATTAATCTCCATTTCACTGGCGATTTCCATGCCATCACAGAGGCCAACAACATGATCTCTGCCCTTCTGGACAATTACCGTTTCCAGCACGAAGCAGAGGGTTTCAAACTCAAGAAGATTCTTTGGCGTCGCGTCATGGATGTGAACGATAGAGGCTTGCGCCGCATCATCACCGGTATAGGAGATAAGAACGGCATCGAGACAGAGACAGGCTTCGATATTACGCCAGCTTCTGAGATTATGGCTATCATGTGTTTCGCAACAAGCATCGATGATCTTCGTCGCCGTATCGATAATATTCTCCTGGGCATCACCGAGGATGACAAGCCATTTACCGTAAAGGATATGGGTGTAGGTGGCAGTATCGTAGCTCTTCTTCTCGATGCTTTGAAGCCAAATCTGGTTCAGACAACAGAGGGTACACCGGCATTTGTTCATTGCGGTCCTTTTGCCAACATTGCTCATGGCTGCAATTCCGTCATGGCTACTGCTGCTGCTCTTGAGTATGGCGACTATGCTATTACAGAGGCAGGATTCGGTGCAGATCTCGGTGCAGAGAAGTTCTATGACATCAAATGCCGCAAGACAGGTTTGCAACCAGACCTCACTGTTCTCGTTGTTACCCTCCAGGCGTTGAAGATGCATGGTGGTGTAGCTCAGGAAGATATCAAGAAGCCAAATATCGCAGGTATGGAAGCCGGTTACTGGAACCTCGACAAGCACGTAAAGAACCTGCAGAGCTTTGGTCAGACAGTAGTGATTGCATTCAACAAGTTTGCAACCGATACAGATGAAGAAATTGAAGTATTGCGCAAGCATTGCGAGGAGATGGGTTGCGGTTTCGCCGTAAACAGCGCCTTTGCCGAAGGCGGAAACGGTGCCATTGAACTTGCCAACCTCGTAGTGAAGACCATTGACGAGCGTCCATCAGCCCCTCTCTATTTTGCTTACGATGATAACGATAGCGTTGAGGAGAAGATAGAAAAGGTTGCATTCAATCTTTACGGAGCAGGCAGCGTGACATTGAGCGATTCTGCCAAGGCGATGATTGAAGAGATCAAGAAACTGGGTGCTGAAAAGTTCCCTATCTGTATTGCCAAGACTCAGTACAGTTTCTCTACCGATGCCAAGGCATACGGTCCTACAGATGGTTTCGAACTCCACGTTCGCGACATCACCGTAAATATGGGTGCCGAGATGATTGTAGTCATCGCTGGTCCTATCATGCGTATGCCGGGCTTACCAAAGAGCCCACAGGCTGAGCGCATTGATGTAGTAAACGGTGAGATTACTGGTCTTTCTTAAACACTACAGATTTCACAGATTCTTATAAAAAAGCCCAGGGCGTGATGTCCTGGCCTTTTTCATTTATCTCATACTGAATTCACAACCACAATATAACTGATTATAGAATTCATTGATTCTCAAGAGTTCACCTCGGCGATTCTGCAAACCGCCCTTCCGCCAATTCATATCCCACCATTCTACATCAGGATAAGCCTCAACGGCAAGATGACCGGCAGTATCTATCTGCCTGATATTCTTCCAGCGCGAAGATGCCAACGTGGTAGTGAGAAGGTGAAATCCATGCTCCTGCGCATACTTGGCTGCATGAGAGAGGCGGAACTGAAAGCAGACAGAACAACGGCTGCCACGCTCGGGCTCATCCTCTAAACCCTTAATAACAGAAAGCCACTCATGATGATCATACTCATCCTCTACATAAGGTACATTCTGGGCTTCCAGAAATCGTTTCAGTTCATGTTTACGAACATCATACTCCTGCTGAGGATAGATATTACTGTTACTGAAATATACAGTAGGCTTCATACCATTACGAAGCATACATTCTACGATAGCCGCCGAACAAGGTGCACAACAGGCATGCAACAAGACAGCCTGACCTTCAGCCTTGCTTCCATCCGGGAGAGTAAGTTTTACGTATTTATATTGTTCTTCTACAGGAATCTTCATTATTATCAATATTAAATATAAAATTTAAAATGTGAACAGCTACTTCTGATGTGAAGTATTTTCGCCTTGTTTCAAAAAACAAATGGAGTACAATCTCACGACACCCCCCATTTGCCCAAATATATGCGAAAACTAGTGCAAAGGTACAACATTTATTCGAACCACCAAATTTTTAACACGTTTTTTTCATCACAATGGTTCAAGCGGCTAATATTTAACTATATGTTAACACTTAAACACCAGTTACGTTATCTTTAAGAACTATAAATCACGTTTCAGCGTGATAACTGTCAGTTCAGGCCATGCGCCTAGGCGGAAAGGGAAAGAACCACCAATACCCGATGATACATAGAGCATCTGCTCACCAATCCGGTAAGCTCCGCCCCACTCTTTGAAAGCCATGCGGGCAGGCGTCCATTTACCTATTTTCAATTGTCCGGCATGCGTATGTCCCGCCAAAGTAAGTTGTATCTTCTTACCAACTACTTCTCTGCGCCAATGATGAGGATCATGACTCAAGAGGATTTTAAACATATCTGGATTCAACCCCTTCATCGCTTTCTTCAGATTACTGCGATTGGTGAAAGGAGGCTGACCGGGATTCTCTACGCCTATTACAGCGATAGATGCCATACCATGACTCACCACATGATGTTCGTTCATCAGCTGATGCCACCCCAAACTTTTCTGATAACCATAAAGCATACGGCGGTTTCTCTTCAAAGCGCCAATAGAGTGATTGTTGCCATATTCACAATAATCATGATTTCCCCAGATAGAATAGATGCCATCTGACGCATGAAGCTGCCCCAGCGTATCCAGATAAGGCTCCACTTCGCTGGCTTGGTTATTGACCAGATCGCCCGTAAAGAGAATCATATCGGGTTCTTCATTGTTGGTCGCATCCACCACCTTCTGCACGAAATCATTGCCGGGAGGAAACGAACCGAGATGAAAGTCGGTAATCTGTACCAGACGGTAACCATCAAAATAAGGTGGCAAATCGGGCGAGGTAAAGGTAATATGTTTCAGTTCTAACCGCTTCCAACCCTCTATAAAGCCGAAGGCAAACCACCCCATTACACCCAAAGCTGGAATCAGAGCAAAAAACCAAGGAAGAAATGCATCGAACAGGATGAAGACAAGCTTAGGGAATGCCGAGAAAAGTATGGTAGTAAAGAGTACACGGACTGACAACTTATGGAAGAACCCCATCTGCAACCCCACTTCGGCAAGAACAAGTAACAACGAGGGAACCCACCATAAGATGGCTAGCAGCAAAGGCCACTCACTCACCCCGATGTGCCAAAGCCAGAAGTCGGGCAGGAATGCCAGAACCGACATGACTACTATATAGAATATGGATCTTAATACCTTTTTTAATACCTTCTTCATTGTTTTTCTTTATAACTGGGTACAAAGGTACGATAATTCATAGACAATACAAAATAAATTTAAATATATTTTCAATGTTTTGTTATTTGAGAAGATTGCATTATCTTTGCATAAGATTTGCTGCACTCGGCAATCTGAAAGTAAACTTTCATTGCACTCGATTGCAAAATCTTTGCAAAAGAAAAATTAAATAAAATGGCACGACGACTAAGAAAAAAACGCATAGCAATCATATTGCTTTCCTTTACAGCAATCGTAGGATGGACTACACACAGCTGTGTATCTCGCTGTACATCAGCATCAGACAAGAACAAGGCGGCAGATTCGCTCCCTAAGGTTCATATCAACGATTCCATCTCAAATGCCCTGACAGAGGGGAAGGAATACCAAAAGATGGATTCGCTCGTAGAGAGATACCTCAAGCGATGGGAAATCAACGGTGCACAGCTCGTCATCACCCGCAACGACTCCCTGCTCTATGCCCGCGGTTCGGATGGGCAGACAAGGAGAGGGGCATTCGAATGGAACCGAATATGCTGATGCGCTTCGCTTCCATTTCCAAGCTCATCACCGCCGTAGGTATCATGAAACTGCAGGAGATGAAGAAGCTCAGAATGAACGAGAAGGTATTCGGACCTAAGGGAATCCTAAACGATACCACCTACAACAACGGCATCAAGGACCAGCGCTACTACAACATCACCGTAGAACAGTTGCTGCGCCATCAGGCTGGTTTCAACAATTATGCCGGCGACCCGGTATCTTCCACCCGCTACATCATGATGCAGAACCATCTCACTACTCCTCCTGACCATAAGACCCTGCTCAAGATTCTCTTGAAGCGCCACTTGGGCTATACTCCTGGCGAAGGCAAATGCTACAGCAATCTAGGCTACATGATTCTCTCCATGATTATAGAAAAGAAGAGCGGAATGAAATATGAAAACTTCATGCAGAAGTATGTGCTCCACCCAGCCGGCTGCTACGACATGCATATTGCCGGCACCTACTACAAGGACCGCCGGCCTAACGAGACGAAGTATTACATGCACCAGGGCAGCATCCCGGTATATGAATACAACAACAGTGGCAGAATGGTTGAAAAATGTTATGGCGATACCGACCTTCCACGTCTCTCAGGTGCCGGAGCATGGTGTGGTTCAGCAGCCGAACTGAGCCGTCTCATCGCCAGCATCGACGGTTTGCCACATGTCAAGGATATCCTCAGCAAGAAGAGTATCGAGTTTATGACGCGGGAGCAGGCTGACCACCAATACTCTATCGGCTGGAACTATACACCAAAGAGCAACAAGCCATGGATTCGTACAGGTTCGCTGGCAGGCACATCAGCCATCGTCCTGAAATATCCGGATAACCAATGCTGGATTCTCATCACGAACACATCCACCTGGAAGGGACATGGTTTCTCTAACGATACTATGGCTTTCTTCGAGAAACTGAGAAAGAAATATATGGCAAACATGCCAAAGAAGGATTTGTTTATCTAAAAGAAAATCAGTTTATAGAGAAAGGATTCTATTTTAGAAATCTATTTCTAGAGAAAAGTCCCTGGAGAAAGAGAACTTCTCCAGGGACTTTTTCTTTTTTCTACTTTATTATCTTATCTATTATCTGTTTATATCAACATGAAATATGCCTTTTAGAAAGTATATTTCAAGCCAATCTGACCACGCCAGCGGCTGTAGTAATCGCTATAGCTCTTGTAAGCATAAGCACCGGTGAACTGGTAAACACCACCACCCTGATAGTTGACAGGTGAGAAATAGGTGCCGAAGCCATCACCATAGGTATGACCCCAATCCTTGTTCAGCAGGTTGCCCACGTTGAGGATATCAAAGGTCAACTCGATGGAGTTAATTTGACCAGCTACCTTGAAGCTGTACTTCTGACCGAAGTGAACATCGAAATGATGCTCGAATGGCAGGTTATCAGCATAACGCTCGTAGTACTCGCCACGGTGCTTGCTCAGATAAGAATCGTCTGCAATCCACTTCTTCAGCATCTCACGCTGCATCTCCTCGGTGAGCTTATCGCCATGGTTATCACCAAACATGCGCTTGGTGAAGGTATTGTTGTTATACTTGGTCTCCTCGAAACGCATCTTGTCAATCTGTGCATCGGTTGGGATGTAGAACAGGTCATTACCCCTGGAACCATCCTCGTTCACGTCACCATAATAATAATAGGTGTAAGGTGAACCGCTCTTAGCCTGGTAGATGACACCCAGGGTTGTCTTCCACTGCTTCTGATGACCATAGTCGATGTGGTAGTAGGCAGAAGCCTGAATGCGGTGAGGCACGTTGTAGGCAGAGTTACCCACCTCTAAATCGTTGCAGTCACGATAGGTATACTGGTAGGTCCAGTTACTCTTTGCTACAGAAGAACCACCGTTGGCAGCACTGCGTGAACGGGTCCAGGTATAGCTTGCCATCAGGTCGAGGCCGAAGTTGAAATGCTTCTCAGCCTTGAGCGAGAGGTTTACGGTATAACCCTTGGATGTATTTCCGAGGGCATAGACTCCTGCAATAGGAGTACCCTTCACTACGCTCTGATAGAGCGGACGGTTGTCCCACTCATATCCATACTTCTGGGAGAAGGTCTGACCGGTCTGTTCCTGAGCGAGGTTCTTATAGAGAATATCGTTCAAAGTCTTGGAGTAGATAGCCTCAGCGGTCCAGTCGATACCGAGAGCCTCGAAGTCGAAACCGAGGTTGAGGCGGAGGTTCTGGGCGAACTTGAAGTTCTTGCCGCATACAGCCACATCCTGGTTACCGGCACTCGCTTCATCTTATCGGCATTGGCATTCTGCTTGTTAGGATCGAGAATCAGCTCCAATCCCTTGACGGTAGAGTTGTTGCTATCGTAAGAAGAGAGCTGCAGACCAGTACCTGAGTAGTTGTTGCTTACCCATACGAATGGGATTCTACCGGTAAAGACACCCGCACCACCACGGAGGATATACTTACGGTCGTTATTGATGTCCCAGCGGAAACCTACACGTGGAGAGAGCATTGGCGAGAAGCTGAGCTTATCGTTGGTCTTCAATCCCCACCCCATCTTCTCTGACAAGGCGTTGAACTCCGGATTCTCCACTGGAGTATCGAAGAATACAGGAATATCCAGACGCAGACCGTAGGTCAAGGTGAAGTTGTTGCTTGCATTCCACTTATCCTGCGCATAGAAACCGAACTGACCAGATGAGAACTCTGAAGCCCAGTTAGGGTCGCCGGTAACATCAGTGTTAGCCTGACCGTAACGGTACTGGTTCATGTAAGCCTTGTTAGGATCCAGTTTATCTGCCATATAGTCATCGTAATAAGCCTTGAAGTTATCAAATCCCTTGAAGGTATAGGAGCCGAACTTATCCGAGATGAACATATTCTTGAAATGGTAGAACTCGTTGTGGGTACCGAAGATGAAGGTATGGTTGCCACGGAGCCAAGTCAGGTTGTCCTCAATGGTCCAGATGTCCTGGTTCAGGTAGTTAGCCTGTGAGTTTCGCTCAGTACCGATGTTGACCGTACCACTACCAACGCCCGTGATGGAAATCATCGGTAGATGAGCCTTGATGTCACGGCTATCGCGCACTCTTACGAAGCTGACACGTGCCTCATTGCTCAAACTTGGAGAGAATCGGCTCTGAAGCTCAGCGATGAACGAGTTGGTATTGCTCTTGAACGGATAGCTGTAGCCGTAGGAGTTCAAGCTGCTGGCACTGCCGCCGCCACTCAACTGCTCAGCCTTGACCAGGCTCCAGCGGATGGCAAACTTATTGAACTCGTTGATGTTCCAGTCAAGTTTCAGTCCTGCCTTATCGCTCTTGGTGTAGATGTCCTGGTTACTGTAGTAATCGTTGAAGTTGACTCCCTGCTTCTCAGCTATATTCTGGAGCATGGTGAGAATATCCTTTGCCTGCTCGGTATTTACCTTGGAATTGCCGGAGTCTACACCATAGAGATTAGGATATTCCTTGTTGGTGCGCTCATAGTTGGCGAAGAAGAAGAGCTTGTTCTTGATGATTGGTCCTCCGAGGGTGACACCCATGTTATACTGAGTCTGCTTCTGATACTTTGGCGCATAACCCGTGCCATCGAGGTAAGGATACTTGGTACCGATGAGGTCCTGGTTGTAGCCATAGTAGTAAGCCGAACCGTGGAACTGATTGGTACCGCTCTTGGTGATGGCGTTGATGGCACCTCCGGTGAATCCGCTCTGGCGCACATCGAAAGGAGCCACGGAAACCTGAATCTGCTCGATGGTCTCCATAGATACCGGCTGAGCACCTGCCTGACCGCCGTTGTTACCGCTGGATGCCAGACCGAAGACGTCATTGTTTGCCGCACCGTCAATCATGAAGTTGTTGTATCGGTTGTTGACACCAGCGAACGACATATTACCGGAATTGGTAACGGTGAGCTGTGGGTTCAATCGAGCCACGTCAGCGATACCGTGGGTGATGCTAGGCATGTTGTTGATCTGCTCTGCCGTCATACTGGTAGCAGCACCAGTACGGGAAGCAGCAAGACCCGCCTTACCGGAAACCACCACTTCCTGAAGCTGGTGGGCATCCTCCTGGAGCGAGCATGAGATATTCTCCGTTTCACCGAGGCTCAGGTTGAGGTTTTTGATCACCTTGTCCTTGTAGCCGATATAGGAGATGTCTACCTTGTAAGGACCGCCTGGTCGCATACCCTGGATGGTATATCGTCCATCGATATTAGTAACGGCACGATATACGGTACCGGAAGGTTGGTGAATAGCAGTAACAGTAGCTCCGATGACATTTTCGCCATCAGAAGTAATCTTACCGCTGATTCCAGAGGTAGTAATCTGTGCCATGGCAGCGTTCACCGTCAGGATGAACAAAGCCAGAAGTAAATGCAATCTTTTCAGCATACCTTTTTTTAAAAATTAATTAATAATACGGGGGAATAGCCCCAAAATATCTATTACGGGTGCAAAATTAAACAAAAAATTCGATATAAGTGTTACAACAGCATGAAAAAATGTGTTTTGTAACATAAAAAAAATCTGCGTTAAGCAAATAACGCAGATTTTCTTTAATTTGTTATTTATAACGGGGGTTTGCTTATAGTTTTTCTGGGGGCTAAAAGCGGGGGACTGAGCTTTTATGACAGGCGATGGAATCGTCTGGAACGGAGGCTAGGCTCCCTTACACCTAGCTCTTAACTTACTTCCTTGCTCTTAACTTACACCTTATTCAAACCTTACTACTTGCTGCTAGAGCGGGGGCTAGGTGCCTTACTCCTTTCGCTGCCAGATGCTCATTACCTTGCGCCGGATGGCTACGATGTTCAGGATAGAAACTATCAGGAACAGGAACAGACCCAGGGCGATGGCTGGGAGCATGGTGCCCTCGTCGATATCAGGGAAGAGGGTTTCAATGAAGCTCATGTAGTAATCGCGAAGGAAGAAGAGGATGATCCACGCGATGATGAGTACCACGATGTTCAGCGCGATGGTGAGCACCTGATATGGCTTAGCTACATTGTTCGGACTGTAACCTATCAGAAGAAGATTCTCCAACTTAGAAGAATTCTTCTGTACCAGCAGATAGATGCTGAGCATCAGAATGTAGAAACTCAAGACAGAGATAACCAAACCGATAATCATCACCATCGATACCATCATGCGGAGGAAATAGGTAGTCTTCTCTGCATCCAGTTTGTCTGTCTCTACCTCATAACCATTATCATCCAGGTATTTAGTGATGTTCTCGTCTCCTGGGTTTCCTACCTCTACGATGAGGCGGTTAGGATCGCTCTTCTGGTTTGGCGCAAATTCCTGGTTACTCCAGTCCATGAATGTCTGTGGAACAAGGATGGTGTTGAGTCGCGAAGAGAAACCGATTACCTTTCCCTTGAACTGCTCTTTCTTGCCACCAGCCTGAATCTGGATATTGAAATCAATCATGCCCATCAGTCCATCGCTGATTTTAGGGAGCGAATGACTCTGGGCGAAACCGAAGTTATACATATTAATATAGGTACGCGGAGGATGATTGGCACCTCCTGAGTTCCCGGCGTATATTTCCAGTTCTTGAGCGGCACATCAACAAAACCGTCAGGCACACTCTCGAAGAAGAGTTCGCTATTTAGAACGTTCACGCCGTTTACACCCATCTGGGCATCTACCTTATATTCAGTAGAGGTGAATTTTCCTATTTTCTTCACAAACTTCTGGTCTCCGATTTCATTGATTTCAGAACCCGAGAAGATATTGGAACGGCCGCTGATGGTATTTCCCATACCTATCTTCTTGCTCATGATGAGGTAGTCGGCTTTCATGAAACTGTCTTCCTGAGTGAAGACAGGCAGCACGTCCTGATAAAACTGGAAGCCGAAAAGAACGATGAGCATACCGAAGAGATTGGCGAAGGCAAAGCCCGCAAACTGAGGTATGCTGATATGCTGACGCAATAATTTCCAAACGAGATTCATTTTAAATTTTAAATTTATAATTTATAATTTTCAGTTTATAGCAAACTTGCTATTAACTATAAACTATAAACTGTCAACTATTAACTTTACTAAAGTTTAAACACGTGCTCGTAGGGCAAGCCCATGTGCTTACCGATACTGGTTACAATGACGCCAGCCCCCTGCTCCTTCGCTTCGGTCATCATGATATCTGCCATGATGCGCGAATTGTTGTCGTCGAGGTGACTAATAGGCTCATCAGCCAGAATGAAGTCGAAAGGCTGACAGAGCGCACGCATCATTGCCACACGCTGCTGCTGTCCGAACGACATTCTGCCGATTTTGGCATCTACCTTATCAGCAATACCGAGCATCTCAAACCATTTAAGAATCTGCTCACGCGTCTTGAATCCGATTATTTTGTTCTTAATTTCTACATTCTCCAGGGCAGTAAGCTCAGGGAAGAGACGGAGTTCCTGAAAGAGATGGCTGATGTGCTTTTTGCGCATCTCTACCCAGTCTTTCACCTTGTAGTTGGCGGTAACATCATTGTCGAACATCACGCTTCCGCTGTAGTCGTGACGATAGCCGAGCACATAGCTGCAGAAAGTACTCTTTCCGCTGCCACTCTCTGCCTCGATAAGATAAAGATGACCTTTCTCGAAGGTAACATCCTGCTTCCATATCTCCGAATCCAGGTCGTTGCGCTGGGCAAAAACCTGTGGGAGAACGGAATGAAGCTGAATCTTTTCCACTTTTTTTATGTTTAATGTTTAATCTTTTACCTTTAAAGTATAGACCACCGAAGTAAGATTTCCGAAGACAGGGGTGAGCAGACCGGTTACGGTAGAGATGGCATCATCCTTGCCCGAGCCGTCACTATCAGAACTCTTGGCGAGATTGATGACCATTGCCAGTTTCTGACCGACGATGAGTTTCTGAATCTTTGCATCTATCGGATGATTACTTGGTTTCACGGCATATTGCGCCATCAGCTGGTCGCTTCCGCTAAAGAACTGCTTGTCATCCGTCACACCGAAATAGAACGAGGTCTTGCCGTCGGTATAGAAGTAAGCATTCTTGCCCCAATTGGCTATCTTCGCACCAGCCGGACATGAAGTTTTCCAATAATCAACATCACCCAACCACTTGGCATGCGACAGTTTAGCAGCCATCGTCATCTGCATATTGTTATCCGTAAGCGAAGGCAACACGATAGCCATATCCCCATCCACACTACGGATGATATTATCCATATCGATAGCCTGGTTGATACCCATCAGGAGGGTCTGAAGGCTGCGGTTGCTCTGCATCATCGGCAGGAACTGCTCGCCCTTTACGTTCATGAAGATACCCGCCAGGGCATCAGCAGGCATCGACTTGACGTAGCTGCCTTTAATCGGACGATAGGTTTGAGCCGCCTTCTTCAGGGCCTCATATATTTCTTTATTAAAGGAGAAGGTTTCTCCCTTCACCTGCAGGATACCGTCTTTCACGCCCATCTCAGCAGCAATCACTACCTGCGAAGGGTCGGTATCCTTAGGCGTGCCAAGGGTAAATGGAGCTACGAACTTCTCCGGCAGCGCCTGAGCCTGAGCCACCATAGCCATAGGCGAAGTGATGGTTTCCAGTCGCTCGAACATAGGCGATGCGGTAATACCTTCGTCCTCATCAGCCTTCAGATATTTCACCATCTGCTGCTGGAGCTGTGCCTGCGCATCGGCTACAACCGGTCCCATAACGAGGAGTGCCTGATCAGAAAAGCCGACCAGCCACGAATTTTTCAATACAGAGAAATGAAAGCCTTTGCGCTCCTTCACCTCTGTAGCGATATGCTGTTTGGCAAGCGAAGCAAGCCAGTCTTCAACATCGCCCTCATCGCTCACCTTGGCACAAAGTCCGAGGTTGCCATCAGCACTCTCAAAGAGGAATATCTTCTCTGAGATGTCGATGCCACACTTCGATGCATCCTCAACGTGCAGCAGAGACTTTAGCATTCCCGCCTTGTCTTCATCGCTTTTGCCGGATGCCATCTGCTGCATGTCAACAGAGATGAGCGCAGTACTTTTCTTTGGAATGGCATTGAGATAGTCAGTGCCCGAGCATGAGCTCAGCAATCCCAATACGACAGCCAAGCACATGAACATCAAACTCTTATACAATCTTTTCATCACACTAGTAAATATTATAAAGCTCTTGCCAGATGGCACATGTTGACAGCCACCAATCCTGCTGTTTCGTACGGAGGCGACTGGTGCCAAGCGAAACACTCTCATATCCGTTTTCCAGGGCCAGTCTCACCTCATCGATAGAGAAATCGCCCTCAGGTCCTACCAGCACGGTGATGTCATCAGTACCCTCCTGGGCTGCTCCGGCAGAATCATCAGCTGGGCATGACTTGGAAATCTCGGCAAAAAAGTCTTTCTTTTCTATCTCCTCATAACAATGGCAGATAAACTTTCTGCCATTGCGGGGAGCCGTAATAAAATCTTTAAAGTTCTGCAGTTCGTTGACTACAGGTTTCCAAGCCTTGTGGCTCTGCTTGACGGCAGAAACCACAATCTTGTCGATGCGGTCTATGCGGATGACCTTGCGTTCAGAGAACTTGCAGTTGAGGAAAGAGATTTCATCGAAGCCGATTTCCGTAGCCTTCTCTGCCATCCATTCAATGCGGTCCATCATCTTTGTCGGGGCGATGGCCAGGTGAATGTGTCCTCGCCAGGCAGGCTGCTGCGGCATAACCTCCTTCACCTCATAGATGCACCGTTTGTTGGTAGCCAGCGAAACTTCTGCACGGTAGAACACCCCCTTGCCATCCATCAGGAACAATTCGTCCCCCGCCTGGATACGCAAAACCCTGAGTGCATGAGTAGCCTCTTCCTGAGGCAGTTCTGTCTGTGTAGCCGCATCTGGCACATAGAAAAATCTAACTTCTTTCATTTCCTCTTATTGTTACTTTTTCTTCTTAATTTTCTGTTATTCCGCAAGAATATCCTTTAATTATTCACTTTTTTTGCCTTTGCGGCGCTCTATCTCATCGCGAATGGCTGAGGCTGTTTCGTAATCTTCTTCATTAATGGCACAATCCAATGCCTTCTCAAGCATCTGGTCTGGCAAAGCCGAAATAGGTACCGCACAAGAAGTCGAACTCATATCATTTTTATTAAAAGGAGTAGAAATTTCCTTTATAACCAGCTCTGTTGTATACATTTCTATATCCGCAGCCACAGACAGCAACACAGCCTGGTCAGTCTTGATGCTCATACGTTCATTTGTGATTTTATTCACAAGAGTAGCATATACTCCCCTCTCTGGCGTAGCATCGAATTCGAGATAGAAATCGTCAACATTGAGCCTGTCAAATAGTGTCCAAAGTACAGAGATCACATCATTTTTAAAATCAGAAGTTTTCGAATTACATGCCTTCAGCTGCTCTGCTACATATTCAGTAGTCATAATAGACAAAGCTCTTTTTTCGGCTTCGTCTACCAAACTAATAATACATGTCCCGAAAGCTTCCGGAATGCCAAAACAGGCAGCGAGTTTAAGTTTGTACAACATCATTATGTACCCTTTCTTTATTTAAATTTATTTATATTCTTACGTAACATTCTGCTTTTACTCTCGCGTTGAGTATGACCTTTTTCTTTCTTATTTCTGTTCTTTCTTCGGACGGAAAAGGACAGCAAAGGCTACTGCTACCACGAGCGCATAACCGGCAAAGATGAACCAGCAGGTTTTCCAGTCACCCATCAGGTAGCCGTCATCTGTCCAGTGGCAGTAATGGTTGATGACCATACCTGCGAGAATGGTTCCGATAGATGCTCCCAGACCGTTGGTCATCAGCATGAACAGTCCCTGAGCCGATGCTCTTACCTTCACATCACATTTCTGGTCTACAAACAGACCGCCCGACACATTGAAGAAGTCGAAGGCTACACCGTAAACGATGCATGAGAGGATAAAGAAGGTAACACCCGGAAATGCAGGATTGCCCAATCCGAAGAAGCCGAATCGCAAAACCCATGCCAACATGGCGATGAGCATCACAACCTTGATGCCATAACGCTTCAGGAAGAACGGAATGAGAAGGATGCAGAGCGCCTCGGCCACCTGAGAGATGGATACCAGGAGCGTAGCATTGTTAGCTGCAAAAGTATCGAGCATCGCAGGATCACCCTTGAAACTGGTAATGAACGGAGTGGCATAACCATTGGTTACCTGCAGACTCATACCGAGCATGCAAGAGAAGATGAAGAACATCGCCATCTCACGGCTCTTGAAGAGTTTGAAGGAATCGAAACCCCATGTCTCTACCCAGCTCTTTGTCTCTTTCTTCACGATAGGACAGGCTGGCAATGAGAAGCAATAGAGGAAGAGAAGAATGCTGAGCACACCCGATACCAGGAACTGATAATGGGTATACTGGAACTTATGGGCGTTCTCGCTCAACAGGAACGAGAATGAACCGTTGTCCCAGGTAGCACAATTCACAATCCACATCGTGAGGATGAAGCCCACGGTTCCGAACACACGGATTGGCGGAAAAGCCTTCACGGTGTCGAGCCCGTTACTCTTCAATATACTGAATGCCGAAGTATTTGACAATGCCAATGTAGGCATATAGAAAGCCACGCTGAAGGTGTAAACGGCAATAAACATTGCCTCATTAGGAGTCTGACTAGCCTGTCCCATACCGAACAGACCTATCATGGCTGCACCTGCCAAAAGGTGACAATAGCCCAAAAGACGTTGCGGCTGGATATACTTATCTGCCACAATGCCCATCAATGTAGGCATAAAAATAGATACGATTCCCTGTATGGTATAGAACCAGGAAATCTCGGCACCCATCCCAGCCTTGCCGAGATAGTTGCCCATAGACGTAAGATAAGCTCCCCAAACTGCAAACTCCAGGAAGTTCATCACTGCTAGGCGTACTTTCAGATTCATAGTTTAATGTCTTTTTATTATAAAATATTAGCTGCAAAGATACAAATTTTCGGGTAAAAAGCACACGATTTTGAAGATTATCCGCATGAAAGCTAGCATATTTAACAAATTATGTGTATTTTTGCAGCCGATTTCAACAGATATAAGAGAAAAATAATATAGAAGCAACTGATATGTTAGTAAAATTTTTCCTCACGTGCAATAAAATCGGGGCATTCACGCTAGGTGGAGGCTACGCCATGATACCGATCATGGAACAGGAATTTGTAGACAAGAACCAGTGGATGAACAAACAGGAGTTCATGGATATCATGGTAGTGGCTCAGACCACTCCGGGCATCTTCGCCATCGACATGGCGAGTCATATCGGCTATAAGCTGAAGGGAGTCTGGGGAGGCATTGTGGGTGCCATAGGCATCGCCCTGCCTTCTATCATCGCCATTCTCATCATCGCCATGTTCTTCCAGCATTTCAAGGACAATTATTGGGTGGGTAAGTTCTTCATGGGTGTGCGCCCTGCCGTGGTAGCGCTCATTGCTGCGCCTTGCTTCAAGATGGCAAAGACGGCAAACATCAACCGCTACAACATCTGGATTCCCGTTGTCTGCTGTCTGCTGATTGCAGCTTTCGGTATCTCCCCTATCTACATCATCATCGCAGCCGGTGTGCTGGGCTGGCTTTATGGAAAGGTAAAAAAGTAAAAAGGTAAAAAAATATAGAGATTATGCTATTTCTAAAGTTATTTCTGATATTTACCAAGATTGGTACATTTAATTTTGGTGGCGGATATGCGATGCTTTCGCTCATCCATAACGAGACGGTAGTGAAGAACCATTGGCTTACCAATGCTGAGTTTACGGATATTGTGGCTATCAGCCAGTCTACACCGGGACCTATCGGAATCAACTGTGCCACCTACGTAGGTTATACCGCCTGCCTTCACGACGGCTATCCTACTTGGGCAGCCTGTCTGAGTTCGGTATTGGCTTCGCTCTCCATCATGTGGCTGCCTTTCATCATCATGATTCTCATCAGCCGCTATCTGATTACGCACAAGGATTCTAAAATCGTAAAGGATATCTTTGCGGGACTCCGCCCTGCCATCATCGGACTGATAGCTGCTGCCGCCGTTCTCCTGATGAATAAAGAGAACTTCGGATCACCAACCGACAATCCGTTTGTCTTCGGAGCAAGCATCGTGCTGTTTCTGGCTGCTTTCTACTTCACAAAATTCAGAAAGACCAACCCTATCCTGCTGCTTTTCATCTGCGGTATCATCGGAATGGTTATCTTCTAAACATCGCCCTGCGGTCTGAACCAACGGCCTCCAGCCGATGGGTAAGACAAGAGGCTGATGCCTTCAGATAGGGACAAAAAAAAAATTGATTGTCTCACGACAACCAATCTTTTATTAACCTTAATAATCTAATACCATGAAAAACACGATGCAAAGGTACAAATAATCTTGTAACCTGCAATAGTTTATAGCAAAAAACTTCAAGAATTTAACTCTCCTTAAAAGTTTTACCATTCCAATTATATTTTCTTTGCACTTTTATTGCATTTATAGCCTTCTTATCGTCAGCAGACACGAAAGGTAAAGCCAAGCGCACTACGAGGCTGTTTTCATGTTGCAGGAGCAGAGCACTCACGATTTTGAGTTCAATTTTCCCCTTGAGTTCCTCAAACTTAGCCTCGCTCATCGTATCGGGTTTGGCAACAAGACCGGAAGCCAGTTGCTGCAAAGATTTCCCATCGAAAATCCTGCTGGCATCCTGCTCTTGCCAATCCTGATTAAAGAGATAGAGTTCACTCTCCTTCTCTACTCCGGCAAAAGTCTTCACCACGCAAAGCAGCGAATCGCCGTTAGCCGATGGCAGTTTCTTCATCTGCAAAATAGCGCTCTTACTCGTTCTCAACTGAACGAAATCAGCAGTCAGCGTATCCATCACACTCGTTTCGCCTAACAGATTCTTCACTTCCGCCTTCACTCCCATCTCCTGCAGCTCAGCAAATTCCAGCCGCAGGTTGTGGTTGAGATAAGGCACAACAGAATCGGGCATCGAAACCAGCAAGTCCTTCATCGACTTGGCTTCCATGCCCATACTTGCCATCATCAGGCAAGCACATAATATATATTTTATCTTCTTCATCACTACAATTCCTTCGACCACTTCTTTCCCCAAGGAGTAAAGAGCCATATCAAAAATGCTGTTGCAGGAACCAAGCATATTGCAAAAGTTAAAGCCAATGTATTCATACTCTTAACGTTTAGAAATTACATAACCAATAATTGATAAGACTGCAGACAACACTACGCCCAACAAAATGGCACTTATGGTACCGCTTTCATTAGTCTCAACTATACCAAATAATGCAGCCAACCCACCTAAAACCATAATAGTATAGGTGGATTTACTCATATCAAAGAAATACTTTACTACAGTTTCCTTGGTAAATTTTTCCTTTTCTCTATCTTCTCTTGCAGTCATATTTCTCTATTTTCCGACAAAATTACGGAAAATAAATGTAACTTGCAAATGATTTGCTCATTTTCTTTCGAAATTTAACCTAAAAAAGACGAAAAAGAGGAAAGCGCTTCATTACGAAACACTTTCCTCTAATTATCTAATCATTAATCGTACAATCTTCTTTCAGAAGAGATTTACTCTTCTACAGCAGCCTGCGCCGCAGCAATATTATCAGTATGGGAAGCCCTTTCCGTAGGTTACTCTAAACATAGGATAATATTTCCTTCTGTCTATGTAAAGGCTTTACACCTTATTATAATTATATACATATTTATATATATAGTTAATTCATTGTCTATTTTTCATGAAATCGTGATGGATGATTACGCATTCTTTTTCTGCAACGGCATAGGCACATCCACATTTGAATTCTTGCCACCAAGCATTTGGATAGTTTCTTTCAATGCTTGCACCTGTCCCTTTAGAAATATAATCTCCTGGTCTTTTGCATCAGCAAGACTCTGTTGTCGTTTCTTATATAGGATTGCTGCATCCTCTTCCTGCGCCACGCCTACGGTTTCTTCTTTAACAGCGTAGCCATCTCCGCCATTCTTCATGTACTTTGTACCACCATAGAAGAAATCCATAGTCACACCAAGAACTTCACAGATTCTCTCCAAGATGCCAGTCTTTACGTCTTGCACCTTAAATTGTTTACTAAGATTGGATTGAGACATATCCATCCTCTCTGCCAATTTTTGTATTGCAATATTCTTCTGCCCTAATATCTTTCGCAGTTCTATTCCATTCATTTAATTAATATGAATTAATTTATGTTAATAATTTACCAAATATTCATATTTTTATGAATGTTTTGGTATCTTTGCACTCGAAATAACGAAATAGTAACGTTAGTAAAACGAAATACGTTTGCAAATATACATAAAAAATACAATATGAGCAAGAATAACTTTGAAATTTTAACCGAAGTTTATTCTGGAACCTCAATAGGCGAAAGAATAAAAAAGAGGGAGCAAGTCATCAGCGACTACCTCAACGTGTATGGGCAACTCATCCTGAACAAGGTGCTGAAACCAACCCCTGTGATGGAACACCTTGCCAAGAAATACAACTTTTCTCGCTGTGGTGTCTTGAAGATACTGAAGGAAGCAGGAATATATCATGGGCGTTCAAATCCTGTGGTATATCCAAGTGAGTTGAACAATAAAACAGAAATTTATGGAACAGCGAATCGTGTTTGAGGACAAGAATGTCAGTTACAAGACATTTCTTGAAGACTTAGCTACTTTCCTGGCACCAAAGATTGCGCTCTTGATAAAGAATCCTCCAAAAAAGTATTATAGTGAGCGAGAAAGTATGAGAGTGTTCGGTTCTGGGAATGTGCGCCGTTGGATTAAGGAAGGCAAGCTCAAACCTTTTTCCAAGAGAAAGGGAAAGACAGAATACAAAGTCAGCGACCTTCAGGAGTTACACCGAAGAGAGCAAGACTACTTTTAAAGCAAAGAGCAATGTACAGAATAAAAAGACATTATCAAGTAGCAGAGAAGCAACCTTGGCTTATAGACCTCCTCGTGAAGTTGAAGCCTTCGTACTTTGCCCCTTGCCAAGGCATAGAAGAGTGCAAGCTTGCACTCCACAACCTAAGCGAGGACATAAAAAAGCAAGAGCTAAGTTGGAAAAGAGGAAAATTTCTCCTTTCCTACATACGAGACATAACAGAGAAAGACGATGAAATCATCATCAGCTACAAAGGCGGCAAGCCCTGCGTGTCTTTCAAAATAGAGGAATCAAAAGCCAAAGAATCATGAACATAGCAGACAATAGTTGGATTAAGTTGCCACGCAACTTTGTAAATTGGAGTTGGTACCATGACGCAAACATGGTGCAGCTATATCTGTACCTTCTTCTCAACGCCAACGTTTATGATGTCAAATACAATGACATCACCATCAAACGTGGCGAATGTCTTGTTTCTCTCAACACGCTATCCAAAGAAACTGGAATTTCATTGAAGTCGTTAAGGACAAGCCTTGCAAGACTCCAACGAACCAAAGAAATCGAATACAAGAAACTAAAGCATGGCAGGATTATCATTCTTGTAGATTTCAACAAGTTTCAACCTGTTGGCATAGATGAAAATGCACCAGATTGGATAAAGCTATATCGCAAAATCTGCGATTGGGGCTGGTACCATGAACCAAACATGGTACACCTGTACGTATATTTCATGTTGAAAGCAAAACTAGTCGTAGGTAATAATGGTACAAGTGAAGCATGGCAACTCAATACCACATTGAGATTGTTGACGAAAGCAACAGGTATTTCCGAGCGAAGCATCAGAACCTGCTTAACAAGATTACAGAGAACTGGCGAAATAGAATATTTGCCAGGGGTGTCACATAAACAAAGCATCATAACCATCTGTAATTATGATAGTTATCAGAAAAAGAATTTTTCAGACGGCACAATGGTGGCACAAGATGGGCACAACTTGATAGAAAGTAAAAGTAACACAAAAGAAGGTGCAATAACGACACAAAATAACGGAGATACAAATAATTATAAAACAGCAAGTTACAGCTCAACCAGATTCCAAGACGGCACAATGGTGGCACAAGGTGGGCAAGACATAGGCACAACCTTGGCACAAGATGGGCAGGAGTTTGGCAGTACTTGGGCAACACTAAAAGAATATAAGAATAAAAGAATAAAAGAAATAAAGAATATCGACGACGACATCGCGCACGTGCGTGAGGGGGATTTCGTCGAAGTTTTAGAAGTGACCGAGGTGGAGAAAGAAAACGAGCAAAAGAAATCAAACAAAGAAAATTTTGCCGACCTCGTGAAGTCAGAAACCACATGGTTGACTGCCATTCAGAAAAAATACAAGCTCTCCACATCAGAGGAAGTGAAGAACAAAGTTGACGAGTTCGAGATTGAACTAGTCTGCCGTGGCAAGGATAAGCATGAGGATATGAAAGACTTCAAGTGTCATTTCTGCGACTGGCTTGAAAAGAATTTGAGAACTATCAACCAACCTCAGGCTTCCAACCGTTCCCCATCACCAACCTCAGAGCGTTGGAGCGGCGAGAAGTTTGTACCAAAAAGTTCGGAAGGAGGCATCTATGAAGGAAATTTCTAACATGGGGTTCACCCCAGAGCTGTGCTTGAGCATCTGCGCTATCATTTCGCCCAAGAGGTGAAAAAGAGAGAGAAGTCTTTCGTTGCCGAACCATCCCAGATGGAAAGCATGAAAAAAGTCGCCTCGTGGTTAACAACCGGAAAGGAGCACTGCTGGCTTGTCCTCAACGGCATCACAGGCAACGGAAAGACCACCTGCGTGAAGGGGATGCGAAGCTTCATCAACTGCTGCAAAATTCCCGATCCCAGCAATGGAGAAGGCAGCGTGTTCAGCTCCAAGGCAGGAATCTGGCTAGTCACGGCTAGAGAACTCTACCAGATGTTCGTAAGTAACAAGCCCAAATTTGAGCGATGCGCCAACACCTACATCCTCGCCATCGACGAGCTAGGAACGGAAGAAACGGACTTCTGCGAGTACGGGAACAGATACAAGCCCATCGAGCAGCTGTTGTCGTATCGCTACGACAAGATGCTCCCGACCATCATCACCACCAACTTGCCGATGGCAGACATACGCCCGAAATATGGTGACAGGCTTGCGGAAAGGCTCAACGAGCTGATGGAAGTGGTACACATGCCAGACATCAACTTCCGCAAGATTCACTAAAAAGCGTAAAAACAACGCTCAGGACGACTTTTTCTGAGGCAAGCAATAAATTCCTCACAGAAACAAACAAAACGTCTCAAATCGCAAATAAAGCGGCAAAAATTAGGTTTTACATGGAAGAATACAAAACAATTTTGAAGAAAACAGATGGAGGACTGGATATTTTCAGCTATTATCTGGGTAAGGAGTGCTTGAAGAAAAAGTTCAAGAGCCCCTTCAGAAGTGGCGACAACCGTCCGTCCTGCCATCTGTATCTCAACGAGCCTCCAGGAGAGCAAGCCTACTACTATCTCCAGGACTTTGGCGACAGCAGATGTAGCGGCAACGCCTTTGCAATCGCTGCAAGGGTGCTGAACATGAGCATCCGCAATGATTTCAAGGCCGTATTGGAGAGAATCGACCAGGACCTGTGCCTGGGAGTCTTTGAGGAGAACAAGGGAAAGTACTCCTCAAAGCCCCAGTTCAACAGAGCTGCCATCAAGCAAGAAATCAGCAAGAACAAGACATCAAGTATCAAGACTTTCATGCCTGTCATACAAGAATTTATGTCTTGGGAATTAGAGTATTGGAACAAGTATGGAATCGATGTCAACACCCTACATCGCTATCATGTTCACAGCCTAAGAAGCGTGACTTTCAATAAAGCCGACGGCAAGAGTTTCAACATATTTGGTTCCAAGGCCATCCCAGCCTACGGCTATTTCTTCAACGACATGAAGGGCATCAAAGTATATCGTCCTAAGGCAGAAAACAGATTTCTGTATGGCGGCGACCTGCCAACGCCATATGTGTTTGGATGGGAACAGTTGCAAGAAAACGGCGACATGGTGTTCATCACTGGTGGAGAAAAGGATGTCCTGTCCCTTGCTTCCCATGGCTACAATGCCATAGCATTCAACAGCGAGACGGCAAAGATACCTGCAGACAAAATAAAGCTGCTTTCCCAGAGATTCAGAAAAATCATATTTCTTTACGATTCTGATACTACAGGCATCAAGGAATCCAAGAGCAGAGTGGAAGAGTACAATGGCAATTACAACGTTTTCAGGTTGGAGTTACCTCTCAGCGGAACCAAACAAGAAAAGGACATTAGCGACTATTTCGCCTTAGGAAGAACGACACAAGACCTACAAAAGTTAATAAACAAGATGTAGGAACATCATGATGATAAAAGTAAATGAGTGAAACGAATAAATATTTAACAATCATGAACAAGCAAAAGAACGGAAAAGCACTGCATTTGGAACACGCAGCAGAAGAAATCTGCTTTGAGTCCTTGACAGTGAAAGATCAAGAAAAACTGCAAGAATTTGGCATAAATCCTTCCTCGATACCAGAAGAAGTATATTCCATCGACTGTAGCAGCCTGAACAGAGTGTGGCACGGAATAGGAATGAGAAACGTACACGGAGGCGTGGAGTTCATCAGCCTGACGGAGATGAAAAGACCAACGACAATTCATCGCAAGGGCATCACATTGCAACCTTCTAAAAAAGGCTCAGTCGCTAGTTGCTGCCTTTTTAGTAATTTCATGGACTATCTGGCCTATCTCTCTTTGTCGAGGACGGCAAGATTGCACTCCCCAAGGAATGCGATTGCATCATCCTCAACCACCATTTCAACCTCTCTCACTTTCTCGTAGAAAGCGAGGAGTACGAGGAAGTGAACCTGTTCTTGCCCAACAGTTCAGCAGGAAAGGTGCTAACGAGAACCATCATGGACAGAAATCCGGCCGCAGTGGACTGGTCGGGAAGTTACATACACTTTCAGAGCCTTCGCTCATACGCCTATTACAAGTTCATAAAAAACAAAGAGAGCCTATGAAAATAGTGGGAATAGCATTCGGTGTTGCCGTCATTGGCATCATCATCGCCTTCATCTATGAGATTAAGTTCACTTACAGAGATGGGGACTTATGGAAAAAGTAAATGATATAAAACGCAAACCTTATGAGAAATAACGGAATCCTTAACATTGACGTTGCTAGGGCAGATTTGCCCATGCAACCAGAATATTGGATAGAAGAGACTTACGTATCAAGATACGAGAAACTTCTTAGAGTGATAGAAAAGAAGACCTCTTTTCTGCCATATCGCAACACAAAGGTCATCAGGGAAATTTCCTTTGAGGTTCCAGCATCCACCACGCTGGAGCAAATAAAGGAAGTAAGTCTGGCATTTGAAAAAAGATTCAAGGTATCATGTTTTCAAATCAGCATAGACCGCTCAGTGCAGGTAGCCCACCTGTTGTTTGCCTGGATAGACATGGAAACAGGCAAGGCCGTCAAGCTCGATGTCAACACCTTGAAGCGTGCCACAGGTATGTTTCTGAGAAGACTTAAGCTTCCTCATCCCAAGGACTATGACAAATGGATAAGATATGTCCTTATCGATGCCTATGAGGAATGTCCAGATGTCTTCAAGCAACAATACAGGGCCATTTGCAAGGAAGACAAAGAGACTGAAAGCAGTTGCATTATCAGAGATGCCCTTGCCTATGCCGAACTTATGAGCAAAGGGCAAGCAAAGTAAAATAGCACCGAAATATTTCAAATAGAGTAGGATGTAGGGGATTACTCCCCTACATCCTACTCTATTGTTCTATAAAAGCAATCTTTTCCCTTTTATACAGTGAGTAGGCAACACGTCCTACCAAGTCACCCTCATACCTTACACATAATTTATGCCACAAAGGGACTTTATTAAATTTATTCCGCTGCAAAAGTACGACAAATAATTCTAATCTCCAAACTTTTATGAGTTTTAATGGCTTACAAACAAAAAACTCCTGATTCTTTCGAACCAGGAGCATTGAACCTTATATATAATGATTTTGCAATTTAAACTACAGGATTTGCCATTAAACTATAGTGAATGGTCATGAAGCCAAGCCTTCTGGGAATAGCTTAGTCTATCCCAGTTGGTCTTAGAGCGTCTTCTTTTCTTTTTATTTCCACCACCAACTACCGCTTCCACGGTTTTCTTGCCGAGCCAACCGGCAAATGCCAAAGTTAATAAAGCCTCCATAATCGTAACGTTTTATTTGTTAATACTAAATGTTCCTACAGGGATGGCTGTAGCCGTGATGATTGACATGTAGAAGATGCCATACTCTCCTGGCTCTGCCTCAGATGCTGGAATTTCCAAGAGATAGCTTTGGTTTCCATATTTATGACCTGTGAAAGCTACATATCCTCTCTTCTTGGTTTCTGCGCTGCCTATCAAGGCAGGCTTGAACTCCATCCATTGAATTCTTCTGTCCTTCTTTGATGCTTTGAAACGTACAATGCGGTAAATTTCCATTGGATCGTACTCGTTCTTCTCTCCCTTGATGAGTAAACGGATGCCATTGCTTGCATTCTTTACGGTGTAGGCAGATTTGCCACCTGCGAAAGCAATGTCCATACCCTCTGCTCCTGCGAGGGTATTCACTGCATCGGCAGCTTGTCCTACTCCAGCTGCTGTTCCCATCACACGAACACCATTAATTATACCAGAAGCACTTCCAGATGTACTGGCCCCTATCATACCTCCTGCAAACCCCAAGTCTCCAATAGCTCCTGCTATCTTGCAAATTTGCCGAATTTATTCTGATGCTTGGAAATCATTCCGTCCTCTTTTGGGAGCGCATCAAAAGTGGAATCACTTGTGAGCACGCAATAGCTGTTAATAAACTCAGGCTCTGGAGCCGTTACCTGTTGGGCAAATCCTGTGGAAGTTGCAGCCAACATCATCATTGATGCAAAAATTTTCTTCATATTACTTATATTTTAAGAACTTTTTCTGATGCAAAGGTACAAAAAAACATCGAAATATGCAAATAATTATATAATTATTTTGTTATATTACCAAATATTCATATCTTTGTAGGCGAAAATAACTATATAGTCATATAATTATATAAAAATATAACGCAATTATGAAACATTACGCAAAGATTATTTCCTTCGCCAACCACAAAGGTGGCGTTGGTAAGACAACGACAACAGCAAGTATGGGTTCAATCCTCGCCTCCAAGGGTTACAAGGTTCTCTTGGTAGATTTGGATGCCCAGGCAAACCTCACGAGTTCACTCTTGAAGAAAGAGGTCACAACCACCATCTATGATGGCTTGAAATCCCAGTCCTCCACCTCCCTTTATATATATAAGGTACGTGAGGACATCCGTTTGGACATGATACCAGCCGATTTGAACCTAGCCCAGGCAGACTTGGAGTTGGCAGGAAAGATGGCGAGAGAGAGAATCCTCTCAGAGTTGTTGGAGAACTACAAGAGCGAGTACGACTACATCCTCATCGATTGCCCACCTTCCCTTGGGTTGCTCACCCTGAATGCCCTCACGGCATCCGACTATGTGATTATCCCTTTGGTAGCAGAAGTCTTGCCATTTAACGGATTGAAGATGATCTTCGACTTCATCAACCAAATCAAGAAGTTCCTCAATCCAAAGGTAAACATCTTCGGTATTGCCATCACTCGATGGGAAGGAACGAAGCTCAGCAAGAACATCGAGGAAGGTTTGAGAAAGCAGTTGGACGATTTAGTGTTCACGACAAAGATTCGCAAGAATGTCACCATCGCCCAGGCACCATTGGAGGCAACGAACATCGTTGACTACGACAAGAAGAGCAATGGCGCACAGGACTACATCGCCCTGACCGAGGAGTTTTTGGAGAGAATGGTATTAAACAATGTAACCATCAGCAAGTAGAACGTAAAATTAGCAGTTATGTCAAAGAGCATCAATTCAAACGCAATGGATTCCCTGTTACAAGGGTTGACTGGGAAGACCGAGGAACAGGAAGCAGTTCCTACACAAGAATGCCCTAGCGAGGCTCCTTCACCTACCAGGCGAAAGGAGAAACCACGCTATGAGGTAATCAGCACCATGGTTGATCCAGATGTGATGAGTAAGGTACGAACCATCGCCGACATCGAGGGAGTGGCCATCAAGGAAATCATCGGAGTTGGCCTCGATATGTTTATCCGCAAGTATGAGGAGCTTCATGGAAAGGTGCGTGTGAAAAAGCCAGAAAAGGGAATATTTCCCAAATCTTCAACTCGTAGGCATCGTTCCCCTTCCTCCCAGTGCGGCAGCAGGTTTAATAATCTATACCTGAAAACACCGAGGGGTGAAAGGGGGCGAGAAGCCCCATTAACAAACGATACCACCATCAAGAACACCTTGACCCACGCAAGCGTATTCTCGGGGATAGGCGGAGCGGAGCTTGCAGCCTCCTGGATGGGATGGAAAAATCTCTTCCATTGCGAGATACAGCAGTTTCCAAGGCAAGTTCTTGACTATTGGTTTCCAAATTCAGAAAGTTATGAAGACATCACCAAGACAACCTTCACGAAGTGGAAGGGAAAAGTCGATGTTCTCACAGGCGGATTTCCCTGTCAGCCCTTCAGCTATGCAGGAAGCAAAAGAGGAGCGGAAGATGACCGCTACCTCTGGCCTGAAATGCTACGAGCGATTCGGGAGATACAGCCCACTTGGGTCGTTGCTGAAAACGTTGTTGGCATCACGACGATGGTACAACCCAGCAGTGTCACTGAAATGGGACGTTCAGACTTTCTCTTCGAAGAAAGTGTTGTATGTAGAGAAGAATACAGGTACATCCTCGATGCCATCTGTGAAGACATTGAGCGAGAAGGATATGAAGTCCAACCGCTTGTTATTCCAGCTTGTGCCACAGGAGCGCCCCATAGAAGAAACAGGATATGGATTGTTGCCCACCGTACAGACACAGGGCTTGAAACGTTGCAACAAGAAGGGCAGGACGGAGTTTCTGCCCCTGCACCTCCTCCCTACGCCTACAGCTGTGGAGGCGACCAAGTACACCACCAAGCTCAATCCCAAGAGCCAGATGGGAATGGGACTGACAGCCCTTGCCATGAACGGCAAGCTGCCATCACCGAAGAAAGTAGCAGAGGAAACCGGGGGTTCACAGGGTTCCCGTCAGTTCAACCCACTATATGCAGAGGAGATGATGGGCTTCCCTTCGATGTGGACGGCCTTGCCATTTCTGAAGGAAAATGGAGAAAGGAATCCATAAAGGCATACGGCAATGCCTGGGTTCCGCAAGTGGCTTTGGAGATATTCAAGGCCATAGAAGAGTATAATAACAATTAAAGAACAAGACAGATGAGAAAATTTTTCAAAGACAACATTTGGTTATTCGCCATTGTCGCCGCAATCTTGGTCATGCTAGGTATATTTGGCTATTACTCAGAGAAGCATGATTCCGAAATGAACAGACTTTCCGGCAAAGAGAAAGTAAAAGGCCGTGACATATCACGTACCATAGATGAGTTCAAGTATAAAGGAAAGACCTACACCTTTGTCATCTATGAGAGAGGTGTAAACATGGAAGTAAGAGAACTAAAATAAGTTGCACAATGGAAAAAGTTGACATATTTGACCAAGAAATTGGCAGGGCAGCCATAGAATGCAACGGCAACCTTGTAGTGGTTTTCAATGGCAAGAAAGCATTTTGGTTCAAGGAACAAATCGAGAGTTTTGTAAAAGAGCATCCCGAAGCACCTCTTCCACTCTCTGTGTTTTGCGTGACAGTCTCGAAAGTAGGCGAACCTTGCAAGTACAAGAGCACAGGCAATTCCTTCAGTTTCGTGGCTAGAAGCGTTTCCCGCAGAGAAGCATTGTCGGAATATTAAGCAATACCAGAAATCAAGATGAAAGTCATATTATTACCAAAAAATGTTTGGGGATGCAAAGGAATAGATTGTTATAACAATATCCCAGAGTGCTATCCCCACAGAGCATTCTTCATAGAATGCGAAATGTCCATAATTCCTCGAAAAGGAGAATTCATCATGCTCTCCGACTACGAAGACATGATATTCAAGCAGCTTTACAGCCAACTATCCAATTCCGACAGTGACCTGCACTTACTATTGGAAGAGATTCGAAAAGAAGACAACAGGACACCATCCTACCTAAGGAACGTAAAGGAGCTAGAAGACAAGTCTCTCCTGCATATGGTGGTGTATGGCGACGAGCATGAAGAAATTTTCAACGAAGGATTGACGGATTATCGCTGGCTTGTGGAAGAAGTAACCTATAAGATAGGATATTCTGGTGAGACAGTGTTTGTTATCATATCTCACACATATTAATAACAAAATAGTCTCTGTTTTTAGTGTAAACACTCCAAAAGCAGAGACTATTTCGCTACAGAAAATAGAGAGTCCCTATTGTATTTTACAGAAATCAACAGTAGTATTTCGCTTTTCTGCCTCTTTCCTCATTTTTCTCATTCTGGCAATCACCATTTCATTGTATTAAATATCATTCTTTTCCATTTACTTGTCTTCCAAAGATTTTAAATAAGACACATTTTCCAAGCCATCAACCATCTGCAAAGTCTTCCAAGCATTGCGGCGTTCCTCCGATGAAAGCTCTTTATCTGTTCCGTCATCATTACCAACATAGATATTATGTTTCAACAAATATGCCAGAAGCAATCTTTTCCTTGTGGCTTTCAGTTCCTTCTTGAAGTTTTTCTTGTGAAAATCGAAGTAAGTAAGCAACTCGGCATATTGTGAAGGAGTAAGTTCCAAGGATATATGGCTATTCTTCTCCTTATACCAAATCTCACCGTCGCCCAAGATTTTCTCACTGCACATAAAGAACAGCTCCTTCAGCAAGTGGTCACATCCAACATTGAAGACATATTCTTTCTTTTGTTCGCTCTCATTCAAGATGTCCTCCAAATTAACACCCAGGGTAGAGCAAAGCCTAACCATTGCCTTTCGAGCATTAATGGCTTCTCCCTCTTCCCCTCTCAAAGCGAGTTCGTTCAGTTTCAGAATTTTCTGTTTAAAACTCTCATACTTTTCTTCCATATCATCAAATTTTAAAATTTATATTCCATTCTCAGAGCCTTGTCGAGATCACATGAGTTGACGAGTCTCACCATCCCCTTTTTCTTGGCATAGCTGTAGTTGCCAACAATTCCATGCTTGTTCAGTATCAATTCCACTACCCGAACATCCTCGTTGTTAAGTTCATTGAGCAGACACCCCATCAGAACAAAGTTCCTAGCCTGTGCTTTAGTGACAGGAAAGACTTTTCCCTGAAGCATTTGCTTCTTATAGGGTTTTCCTGCAGGAACAACGTTGGCACTATGGTTCATATACACCTTTCGTTGCCAAGAAATCTCATTCATTCTCATATCATCTATATTTTGAAGTTACAAAGATAAGTGATGGAACTTAAAATGACTGCTATAAAATGATATATCTTTCATTTTTAACATATACCACCACCTTTGCCTAACATAAAAAGAAGCACAGGAGAGGTTATTCACCTCTCCCGAAAGAATCTATGAAGCCTCGTTGATGTCGTAGATGAAGAAGTCGTTCTTAGCGAAGACTCCAATCATTCCCACACCAGCTAACACTGCTCCAGCTATTATCAGCCAGATGGCCAATCCCTCATCAAGGAAGCGCATGTTACCACCCATGAAAGCAAAAGCCATCATTGCCACTCCAAACATTGAGAAGAAAAACAAAGCGTTTTCCACACTCATCTTCTTGAGAAACTTAATAATCTGTTTCATTGTCAATCTCATTTTAACGGTTCAACTTTAAAAATTATACTTTGGATTTCCGGAACCTTCTAGCCTTTTACAGTTATTTGTTTCGTTCGATCCGATATTTTTTTTATCATACCTCGGCGTGTCCTTCGCCTCCTGTAGCCTTTTTACGTGCAGAAAGGATGGCAGCCCAGAGGAGTCAGAACGCCAAGGAATTTGGTAGAAACTTTTCAGGAATACCCAAATAAGAATTATTTGCGGAAGGCTTCCAGGAAAGTTTTAGCCAAATAAGGAGGTCTCTCCTGGTACTTGGCATCTGACAGGTCCGCCATAACTTTGCACGGGAAAAAGCAAGGGAGGCAGATGGCACGATACCGCTTCAATAAAAAAGTGAGGTCGAACAATAGAAACAAATATGAAAACATAGATATAAAAAAAGTAGAAAAGAAAAATATAGATATAGCACTGTAGTTCTATAGGTAGAAACAATTATATTCTTATAGGACTATATACTTATAATAAATATATAAAGAAATAAAGAAAATAAGGAAATATAGAAACAGAAAAATAAGATTCCGAAACTTCGGCTATAGATATAGGAGCGTAGAGGATGGCACACTTGTGAGGAGAATGGCATGTCCATGTGGCTTGGAGAGAGGGGTAGCCTGGCTTTCAAAATAGGTGGAGATGGGAAGGAAGTCCATCTTCGCCAAAAACGGAAGCAAGCCTACCCTGAAAGAAAAGTCCTCCTCGCATGTATGCCATCCGCCAAGGGGTGTGGTGGCCAAAGCCCCACATGAAGGTTCGACCTATCTCCCTTGCTGCTCTATGGCATCATAGTGCAGTTTCTCAGGCTTTCAGGAGAACTCAGTGAAGCCGAGGATGGATGAAAGTCAGGAGAAAGGGAATAAAGCGAAGCCATAGACATAAGAAAAGCGCAAATGTTCCAAACAGCTACTATTTGGAACATTTGCCAAGACACCCATCGGCGATACCGCTTTACAGGCGAAGCTGAACGGTTCGTTTGTTGGCTGCGACTGAAGAGGGAGCAGCCGAAACCAAAAAGAGGTAACAAATCAACTTTGCCACCTCTCTTTGTCTTAATACTCAAAGTTCTTTAGACCATTTCTTACCCCATGGGGTATAAAGCCATGCTAAAAAAGCCAATGCTGGCACTAAGCAAATAGCAAAAGTTAATCCTAAAGCATTCATAATTTTATCTTTTCGATATTATTAATCCAATTATAGCCAAGACTATTGTCAAGACAATCCCCAAGTATATAGCCGATACCGTGCCATCTTGGTCTGTCTTTATTATTTTAAAAAGTGCCGCCAATCCACCCAAGACCATGATAGTGTATGTAGATTTGCTCATGTCAAAGAAATACTTGATTACAGTTTCTCTGATAAACCTTTCTTTCTCATTTTTCTGTTTCATTTTCTTAATTGTTGGCAAAGTTACGAAAAAGTTTCGTAACTTGCAAGTTATTACTAATATTTATTTCACTATTCTACTATAATCCTTAGTTTGCCCCTTATCTTTGTTTTCGATACGGATTTGAACCATCGTTCTTGCAGGGATGGTATCTGGCATTCTAGCCATAAGATATTCAATAACATCATTTACATTATTGAAGCCGACATCTTCCACCTTCACTAGAGCCTTGCCTCTATAATACAGCGTACCTTTGATGAGCTGCTTATATGAGAATCTTTCGAAATGGTCACCTTTCTCATCTGAAACATGAGTAGTAGAGCGATCTTCCGTGAAGAAAATCTTCTCCACCACCTTTTCATTGAGTTCCCAGGCTGGCGTAAAATCTAGCTTCACATAAGTTCTCGTAACTCTATAGCGATCAGAGTGGTTCATTGCAAAGCCAACCTCTGCCAACGTAGCCCCACATTCATTTTGAGCCACAGTAGCCCACGTATGGCGAAAAGTATAGACGCAATAAGTTTCATCATGCTTCATACCAAGTGATTTCTCGCAAACTTTTCTTATGCCAATGTTGACATTGGCACCGAAAGAGTCACTGGAAGTCATTCTTTGGTGGAAATTAAACAAGTAAGGCGACTCGGTCTTATCCAAATACTTCTCAAATAAAGGCAGGATGATTCCAGGCACTCGCATCTCGATATAAGCATTATCTCGTCGGGCATTTCTTGTCTTTGCTCGCTCATAGCCAATTATTCCATCATGATAGTCCTCTTTCTTCAACCTGTAAATATCAACGGTATTGATACCAGCCAAGCACATGACCATCATAGCAACATCCCTGCCTAATTCTGGCAAAGGAAAGACTCTGTCGCTCTCTGGAAGTGGGGCAGCAAAGAACGCCCGAACTTCTTCCATGGTGATGGCCTTCTTCTCAGGAACATCAGAACTTGGTATTTTCACCTTTAGCCAAGGATTTGTAGTGATTCGAATCATACCATTATCATAATCATTGAACTCAGCCAATGCTTGCTTGAAAATCTGTCTCACACAAACAGGGTACATCTCCTTGGCTCTAGCTGTCTTAGATAGAGCTTTTATCCAACCATTGATAAACTGGGTAGTAAGCTGAGAGAACATAACCTTGTTGCTTCCGGCATATCTTTCCAAATGCTGATAAGCCAATTCGTAGTTTCTTGCATTTCGCTCATGCCCATCATTATACATTTCATCATGATATTTTCTAGCGTAGTCAGAAAAACATATGTCCGCAGTACCTTTCTCCAAATATGCCACAACATCATGGACGCTCCACTTTCTAATCTCCACCTTATTCAACAACTCTGCAAACTTTGCGATTCTTGCAGAACAAGACTGAAGGACAAAAGGATCCTTAACCTCTCTGTTTTTCTTGTCCACACCTTTAGAATCAACAATCTTATCCGTCCTTATATATTTCACTCCACGATTGTGAGTGATACGGATGTAAACTGGCCAAAAGCCATCATTTCTCTGTTTCTGAACAATTACCTTAAATGTAGCCATAAAACTTCTAAACACGCTCTAAACGTTAAACAAAATTACTCTAAAACTTTTCTAAACATATCGTTTCATTTTTAGCATTTTAGTGCTACTATTGCTAAAAACGAATTAAGAGGAAAGCCCCTGTTTAAAGGACTTTCCTCTTAATTAACTGATAATCAACAAATATTCTTTATTCTTCAACAGCAGCCTGCGCCGCCGCAAGTCTGGCGATAGGCACGCGGAATGGTGAGCAAGATGCGTAGTTCATACCGACCTTAGCGCAGAACTTAACTGATGAAGGCTCACCACCGTGCTCACCACAGATACCTGTGCGGAGGTTAGGACGGGTAGCACGACCATTCTCAACAGCCATCTTGATGAGCTGACCAACACCCTCCTGGTCGAGAACCTGGAATGGGTCAACCTTCAAGATCTTCTTCTCCATGTATGCAGGGAGGAATGAAGCGATGTCATCACGAGAATAACCGAAGGTCATCTGTGTCAAGTCGTTAGTACCGAATGAGAAGTACTGAGCCTCCTCTGCAATCTGACCTGCTGTAAGGGCAGCACGAGGAATCTCAATCATGGTACCAATCTCAAATTCTACCTCTACGCCGTACTCAGCGAATACCTCCTTAGAAGTAGCGAGAATGATAGACTTCTGCTGCTTGAGCTCCTGAACGGTACCGATGAGCGGAACCATGATTTCAGGACATGGGTTGTAACCCTCCTTCTTCAACTCGCAAGCTGCACCGAGGATGGCACGGGTCTGCATGGCCGTAATCTCTGGGAATGTGATACCGAGACGGCAACCGCGATGACCGAGCATAGGGTTGTTCTCTGCCAGAGAGTTTACACGCTTCTTGATTTCCTCTACGCTTACGCCCATCTCCTTAGCCATGGTCTCCTGACCAGCCAAATCGTGAGGTACGAACTCGTGGAGAGGTGGGTCGAGCAAGCGGATGTTCACGTGGCAGCCATCCATTGCCTTGAGGATTCCATAGAAGTCAGCCTTCTGATATGGGAGGAGCTTGGCAAGTGCCTTCTCACGACCCTCTACAGAGTCTGCCAGAATCATCTCACGCATAGCTACAATTTTCTGATCATCGAAGAACATGTGCTCAGTACGTGTCAGACCGATACCCTTGGCGCCGAATGCACGGGCTACCTCAGCATCGTGTGGAGTATCCGCATTGGTACGGATTTCCATCTTTGTATACTTGTCGCAGAGATCCATCAGCTCCTTGAAGTCGCCTGAAAGTTCTGCAGCCTTTGTCTCAATCTGTCCTGCGTAAACCTGACCTGTAGTACCGTTCAGAGAGATATAATCACCCTCCTTGTAAACAACGCCTTCAATCTCTACAGTCTTAGTCTTGTAATCTACGTTGATAGAGCCGGCGCCTGATACACAGCACTTACCCATACCACGGGCTACAACGGCAGCGTGAGAAGTCATACCACCACGAGCGGTAAGGATACCCTCAGCAGCTGACATACCAGCGAGGTCTTCTGGAGATGTTTCGATACGAACCATGATCACCTTCTTGCCGTCCTCATGCCACTCCTGAGCATCGTCTGCATGGAATACAATCTGACCGCAGGCAGCACCTGGAGATGCAGGGAGGCCCTGTGTGATGACCTTAGCCTTAGAAAGAGCCAGCTTATCGAATACTGGATGCAAAAGCTCATCAAGTTTCTGAGGCTCACAGCGCAGGATAGCAGTCTTCTCATCAATCATACCCTCGTGGAGGAGATCCATGGCAATCTTCACCATAGCTGTACCTGTACGCTTACCATTACGAGTCTGGAGGAACCAGAGTTTGCCTTCCTGTACGGTGAACTCCATATCCTGCATATCGTGATAGTGGTGCTCCAGCTTATCCTGCAGCGCGTCGAGTTCCTTATAGAGTTCAGGCATAGCCTCTTCCATAGAAGGATACTTGGCAGCACGCTCCTCTTCAGAGATACCTGCACGCTCAGCCCAGCGCTGAGAACCAATCTTTGTAATCTGCTGCGGAGTACGGATACCGGCTACCACGTCCTCACCCTGTGCGTTGATAAGATACTCACCATTGAAGAGATTCTCACCATTACCAGCGTCACGTGAGAAGCAAACACCTGTAGCAGATGTATCGCCCATGTTACCGAATACCATCGCCATGACAGATACGGCAGTACCCCACTCATCAGGAATACCTTCCATCTTGCGGTAGAGGATAGCACGCTCGTTCATCCAAGAACGGAACACAGCGCAGATAGCGCCCCAGAGCTGATCGATTGGGTTGGTAGGGAAATCCTGACCGGTCTGCTCCTTGATGGCAGCCTTGAAGAGTTCAACGAGCTTCTTGAGCGACTCTACAGAGAGGTCCTTGTCAAGCGTAACGCCCTGCTCTTCCTTTACCTTTTCGATGATAGCCTCAAATGGGTCGATATCTTCCTTGTTTACAGGCTTCAGTCCCATAACGACGTCACCGTACATCTGTACGAAACGGCGATATGAATCGTATACGAAATGAGGGTTACCGGTCTTCTTGACCAATCCCTCAGCTACTTCGTCATTCAAACCGAGGTTGAGGATGGTATCCATCATACCAGGCATAGATGCGCGTGCACCTGAGCGTACTGATACGAGGAGTGGATTCTCTACAGAACCGAACTTGCTGTTCATCAATGCCTCAGTATGAGCCACAGCAGCCATCACTTCGTCCTGAAGAATGTTCTTTGATTTTTTCCTCACCCACTTCATAATATTCATTACAAGTGTCTGTTGTAATGGTGAAACCTGGAG
>ENA-OPYQ01000012-OPYQ01000012.1-human-gut-metagenome-genome-assembly--contig:-NODE-12-length-46469-cov-2.895365_pt1 | contig 46469 bp, 38 predicted proteins | sample MGYA00242471_ERZ504479 | MGnify/ENA primary metagenome ERZ504479 (study PRJEB26092, sample SAMD00036225) | human gut metagenome | host: Homo sapiens | study: EMG produced TPA metagenomics assembly of... | reverse complement strand
CGAAACCGCAAGCCTTTTTCTCCACTTTTTTAATGTTTTCTGCGAAAACAATAAGTATTCCTCTGCTTTTTCGCTGAGAATCCCCCGTTTTTCGCCCGAGTGTGGCAATAGGTGGCAATAGGTGATAATAGAAAATGCCCTTATTGCAACGCTTAAATAGCTAAAAAAACCAATTGGTTAACTTGGAGTGTGACAATGGTGACATTAGTTTTAGAAAAATTTTCTCATACATAGGCTTTCCTCTTTTACTAATAAATGTTATATTCCCGCCATTCCTTTTCCAAATCATTTGTTTTCTCCCGAATTTGCTGTACTTTTGCAGTAAGTATCTAATTAAAGATTAAAAGTGAAATTTAAAATAAGGTATAGATTATGCAATACAAGAATATCATATTTGATTTAGGTAATGTCCTGGTAAAGCTCAATCCGGAAGGATGCATCGGGGCTTTCAAGGCGATAGGAATGGGGGAACTGGCGAATCCGAATCCTCAGAGTGAGGGGATGAAGTTGATGAGCAAACTGGGTGTGGGAATGATGACCACCGAAGCATTCTGCGATGCAGCCCGTGAGTTGACTGGAGCTGATGTGACGAATGAAGAGATCATCGATGCTGCCAACAAGATGCTGGTGGAGATTCCTGATGAGAAAAAGGAGCGACTCCTGCAGTTGAAGAAGGCTGGTTATCGCCTCTTTCTCTTGAGCAATACCATTGATATACACTGGGATTATTGCGTGGAGCATCTCTTCCCTTATCAGAACCATGGGGTAGAGGATTATTTCGGGCACTGTTTCCTCTCTCAGCGAATGCATTTGGCTAAGCCTGATGTCCACATCTATGAGGAGGTAATCAGGCAGGCGAACATCAATCCCGATGAAACCCTCTTCATTGATGATCTGAAGGAAAACTGTGAGGCTGCCGAGAAGCTGGGCATCCATACCTTCCAGAACGTGAAGTTCGATGATTGGCTTTCACTTCGATTCTGACGGATATGTCAGAATCGAAGTGATTCGAAAAAAATATGAATTTCTTCGCTTTTTCCAATAAAATGTTATACCTTTGCCAACTCATAATAACTAACATAACATTATCAAAATGAATTTTTACAAGACATTAGGATTGAAAAACAGCCGTATTGATGTGGCTGATGCCTTGCGAGGATTAGCAGTGCAGGTATTATTCTCTATCATTCCGTGGAGCATTTCAATATGTATGACGGAAGTATAGCGCATGTTTATACGCTGGGTTGTGATGATTGGATGGCAGATGTGCTGGCATTGCTGCTGTCGGGAAAGATGTATGGCATCTTTGCCCTGCTCTTCGGATTAAGCTTCTTTATCATGAATGATAATCAGCAGCAGCGTGGAAATTGCTTTTCGGGTAGATTCGCCTGGCGAATGTTCCTCCTGGCAATGCTCGGTATCGTGAACACCGCCTTCTTTGATGGCGACATCCTCTTCTCCTATGCCATCTATGGACTGGTTCTCATCCCATTGAGTTATCTTCCTACCAAATGGCTCTGGTGGGTGGTTGCCTTCCTCTTTATCCAACCGGTAGAAATCTACTCCCTCATTTCGGGATGGCAGGTGGATGCATCGGCATTGAGAGAAGTGTATGGAAATATGTATAATGGTCATCAGCACGGCAGTTTCCTGGAGAATGCTTATGGCAACCTGCGATACGGACAGGTGGCTACTTATTACTGGTGTATGATGAAGGGAAGACATACGCAGACTATCTGCCTCTTCATACTTGGAATGCTGGTGGGTAGAAAGCGTTGGTTCTACAATGAGAACAACAACCTGGCTTTGTGGAAGAAGGTGCTGGCGGTTTCCATCCTGGTATTGATTGTGGGAGGCATAGCTGATGTGCGCCACATGGAAACATGGAACAATTGGCTTTATCCTATCTACAACTTCTTCATCCTCTCGTTTGTAGTATCAGGATTCATATTGTTGTGGTACGGAAAGGAATGGTTCAGAAAGGGATTGTCGTTCCTGCGCCAGTTTGGCAAGATGAGTTTGACCAACTACTTTCTCCAGTCTATCATCGGTTGTGGACTGTTTGCTTATTATGGCTTCAATCTCCAGACGAAACTCGGCATCACCTATGCCTTCTTTGTGGGTATTGCCATGGTGGTAGTGCAATGCCTCTTCTCCAACCTCTGGCTCAAGTATCACTCCCATGGTCCTTTCGAGGGAATTTGGAAGAAGCTGACCTGGATTAAGTTCTAAATTTTCAAGTTTACTGTAAAACTGGAGACTCCAGTTTTACAGTCTTATCCCATATTTCCAGTTGTCTTCATTCATCATCTGCGCTGGCATAAATTCTTTCATGCTGTTGATGATGGTGTTAAGCATCCGTTCTTTGATATAGTCTTCCCTAATGTATAGGGAGATGCGTCTCTGGGAAAGATAATCTCCTTCTATCTTTCTTACATTCTTGCGTTGTGCCTCATTTAGGAATTCGAGGTGCATCTCTGGAATGATGGTGAACCCGCCGTTCTCATCCACGATGCGAATTAAAGTTTCTATGCTGCCTGACTCATAGATGTGGTGCCCTTTGCTCCTTGCTTTACAGAAGGAGAAGGCACTATCGCGAAGGCATTGTGCTTCTTTCATAATCCACATGTTCTCATGTTCCAGATTCTCTGGCTTGAACACGGGCAGCTTGCGCCAGCAGTCTTCCGATAAATATACATAAAAGCGTTCTGTGTAAAGCGGAATCTCAAGTATTCCTTTACGAGGCAGGTCTGAAATAGCAATGCCAGCATCTATTTCTCCATCTTGCAAAACATGAAACATTTCTTCTGATTTCATCTCTTGAATAGAGAGGTTTACTTCAGGATAATCTTTTCTGTAATGCTTGATGAATTTGGGAAGAATGTAAGGAGCAATGGAGGGACCTACGGAGAGAGACAGAGATTTGCCAATCTGGTTCTTTTCTTCAGCCACGAGTTCTGTGATTTTCTCTAGCTCCAAAAGTGTCTTTTTAGCTTGAAGGATGATTTTCTCTCCTGCACTCGTTGGTGTTACCTGTTTGTTGGTGCGGTCGAAGATGCGCACATCGAGTTCTTCTTCTAACTTCAGCAGCATGGCGCTGAGTGTGGGTTGGGAAATATTGCACGAGTCTGCCGCCTTCGCAAAGTTGCGAAAGCGGTTGATTGCTACGATATATTTGAGTTGTTGCAGATTCATTTTGCTTTGAGTTATCTTGCTTTAATTTATCTTGCTTGAAATTATCTTGCTTTGAGTTTACATATCAGCTGTGTCATGTTGCCCATAGGGCAGAACACGCACCAGGTTCTTGGACGATAGATAATGGTGAGCAGAACGCCCACAATCAGCGAGGTGAGCATGATGCCGTAGAGACCGAAGGCAAACTGCGCCTTCCATGGCTCAATCTCTACCGGGTAAGCCCAATGCCATGGCACGTTGAAGGTCCATAGCAGGTGGATGGTCTGATGGAGATCTTCTGTGCCCTTTGCCACCATTGTGGTGAGGATGATCATCTGTATGAAGAAGAACATGAAGAACAGGAGGAAGCCATGGCGGAACCATTTAGACGAGAACCATCTTGGTGCCGCCTTCTTGCGCGACCATCCCAGGGTGTTTCCTATTTGCAGGAAGAGTTGTCCTCGTCCACAATAGTTGTTGCAATATCCCTTTCCACCTCCGAATATGGCCATGAGCAGCGGAATCAGAAAACAGATGACTCCGAGCCATGCGAACACGATATTGAAGAATCCGAGGATGAAATAGGTGGCAGATATGAGCCACAGGTAATCACTCCATTTCTTATTTTTCTGTTTTGCCATGCGAATCAATTTGATGAAATTAAACGGGTTGTCTTAAAACTTTATGGATTACTCCTGCCGGACAGTTTTTCTCGCAGATGCCGCAGCCTATGCACTTCTCCTCATCTATCTGGGCATAGCATCCCTTGTAGATGCTGATGGCATCCTTAGGACATACTTTCACGCAAACACCACATGCCACGCAGCGGTTTTGCTCGTTAATTGCTTTATACTTAGCCATATTGTTACTTACTTCTGAATACCTTCCTTTTCCAGTATCTCTTCCAGAAATTCAGATGCATCAGCCACGCAGAGCGGACACTCGCGAAGCACCTTGCCTGTGCCCACACCTTTCAGCAGTTTGCATTGTGTGGCACCATTGCGTTGCTTAAACTTATCCATTATCATTCTCATGCCCTTGATAGACTTCGCCTTGTCTTGTGTTGCGAGTCCAAGTACGATGCCAGCGCCAACGAGGGCTCCGCAGGTTCCCTCCATGTTACCCATACCTGCAGCAAAGGCATTGCCAGCGTTCTTGATGGTTTCCTCGTCCATACCGGTGAAGTCGTGGTAGGTGCAGAGCACAGCCTGTGTGCAATTATGTGAGCCACAACGTTTCTTTTCTGCTGCTATTTCTTTTCTTGTTTCCATTGTCATTTTTCTCTTTGTTTTTTTATTTTCTTATTTGTAATTTTGATTTCGGCTGCAAAGATAATACTTTTATTATAGATAAACGAAAGATTTTGGCTATAAGTTGATAGATGGTATCTATTGTGGCTTTTTGAAAAAAAAAGGTGTGTCATGGACTTATGACACACCTCTTTATTTTTATTTATCCTTTCTGAATATCTTATCCACGACTATAGCAATGGCGCCATCGCCGGTTACATTGCAGGCGGTGCCGAAACTGTCCATCGCAATATAGAGGGCTATCATAAGTGCTTGCATATCAGCATTGAAACCTAAAACTGAGGCTAGCGGACCTAGCGCTGCCATGACGGCTCCTCCCGGAACTCCCGGAGCTGCTACCATGCAGATGGCAAGCACGAAGATGAAGTTGAGGAAGAGGGGGAGATTGCACGGCATACCATTGATGAGACAGATGGTGAGCGCACAACAGGTAATCTTCATCATTGATCCCGAGAGATGGATGGTGGCACAGAGCGGAATGGTGAATCCGGCAATGCCATCGGTGACGCCGTTTTTCAAGGTCTGCTTCAGAGTTACCGGAATGGTGGCTGCTGATGATGATGTGCCAAGTGCCGTGAAGTAGGCTGGCAACATGTTGAATAACAGCTTAAAAGGATTCTTGTGGGACAAGCCGCCAGCCAACAGATATTCGTAAAGTAAGATGACGATATGAAGTACGAGAATCACGAGGATAATCTGTGCGAAGACCAGCAGAATGTGGTAGGCTTCGCCGGAGAAAGTCATGCCCAGGAAGATGCCGAAGATATAAAGGGGCAGTAGGGGAATGATGACTTTGGCAATGATACCTGATACGATTTCCTTGAATTCCTGAAAAACGTTCTGCATGGTGCGGCTGCCTTTGTGGGCAATGCCCAGTCCGGCAATGAACGAGAAAACGAGGGCACTCATCACATCTACCATGGCAGGTATCTTGATTTCGAAGAAGGGTTTGAGTTCTTCCACTTTATCTACTGCCACATGGGCAGAATTGGCAATCATGTTAGGAAAGAGTGCCGAGCCTGTGCCATAGGCAAGAAGACCCGCCAGGATGGTGTCGGCAAAGGCGATGCCCACAGTGGCAAGGAGGAGTTTTCCGGCTCCGTGACCGATGTCGGCAATGGCTGGCGTAACGAGACCGATGATGATGAGCGGTATCATAAAGCCAGAAACTGGCTGAAGATGCCGTTGAAGGTGAGAAACGCTCTGACGGCCGCTTCATTGAAGAAATTGCCGAAGATTACACCCAACAGGATGGCAATGATGATTCTTGCCAAGAGTGGCATTTTGATTCTTTTCATATTCGTAAAATTGCTTTTTGCCTGCAAAGGTACGATATTTCTAACTTTTTTCCAAGTATTTTGCTGTTTTTTTAGAATCTGTCATGCTTACTGTACAACTTTCATGATGTTCGAAGGTGGGCGCTGCGCCATGAGTTCCTGCTTCATGTAATCCATGTAGGGCGCTACATGCTGATAATAATGGTAATAACCCGGACAGAGATAGTTGAGACCGGAATCGCCATACTTATCTTTCATGAAGCGGTTCTTTGGGCATTCTCCATGACAGGCAAACTCCATGTCACACTCCTTGCACTGGCGGGGAAGAGAACTGTGTTTCAGACGGCTGAACTCCTGTTGCTGCTCACCATAAAGCATGTCGATGAGCGAATGGTCACGGATATTGCCCAACTTATACTCCGGAAAAACAAAGTGGTCGCAGGAATAAACATCGCCATTGTGCTCCATCACTCCCGCATGACCGCATTCCTTGGAATAAGCACAGATGCCGGGAGAAACACCCATCCAGTTTGCCAGTGTGCAGTCGAAAATCTCAACGAAGATTTTGCCCACATCCTTCCGTACCCACTCATCGAAAATCGCACAGAGAAAGTTGCCCCACTGCTCCGGCGCAACCGATGCCTCGCTCAGAGAAATCTCATCCTTGTCGGCAAGACTTGCAGGGTACGGCCATCCTCATGTCGGGTCAGTCGCTCAACGATAGGTGTGAACTGCAGAAACTGACAGCCGTTTTCCTTGAAGAAGCGGTAGAACTCCAGCGGATGATTGGCATTATAGGCATTCACCACCGCCATCGCATTCCATTCTACCCCGTGTTTCTTCAGCAGTTTGATGCCTTGCATCACCTTCTTCCACGATGGTTTTCCCGCAGCCGTCAGCCGGTAATGGTCATGATCAGGCTGCGGACCATCGATAGAGATGCCTACCAGCCAATGGTTCTGGGCGAAAAACTCGCACCATTCATCGGTCAGCAACGTGCCGTTGGTCTGAATTACGTTGTCGATGCGCCTGCCTCCAGCATACTTTTGCTGTAGGGATAAAGCCTTGCGGTAGAAGTCGATGGAGCGCAGCAGAGGCTCGCCACCATGCCAGGTGAAGAGCACCTGGTTCATGGTTTGCGCCTCAATATATTCTCGGGTAAACTGTTCCAGCATCTCATCGCTCATCAGATGTCGCTGAGCAGTGGGATAGAGCTTGTTCTTCTCCAGATAATAACAGTATTTGCATGCCAGGTTGCAATGGGCACCCGCAGGCTTCAGCATTACATACAGTGGCTTGGCAAAGGGATTTGCTATGTTGTCGTTCATCATTTTTTCTTGAATCTAGTTGTAATCTCTATCTCTCTGTAACCGGGAGAGAAAATCAGAACTTTGGCAGCGTAATTTCGAAATCCTTGCTGTCTCGATGCTCCTTTCTGATGGCAGCCAGGAGTTCGGCAAGAATCTCCGGATGTTCTGCCGCCACATTATGGTCTTCGTGGATATCGGAAGCCAGATTATAGAGCCGCGGTTCGCCTTTTACTACCACCAGTTTCCAGTCGCCCTTTCTCACGCCAATCTGGTCGGTTTCGTGAAATTCCCAGTACAGGTAATCGTGATGTTTCTGCTCTGCATCCTTGCCCAGAAGGGTAGGAGCGATAGAGATTCCGTCGAAACCATCACCAGCCAACTTTCTGTTGGTATAACGCTTGGCAAAGTTTCTGATGCCAGCCAAATCGCAGAAAGTAGGCAGCAGATCGTAAAAGGCAAACTGGGTATCGTTCACCGCTCCTGCCTTGATATGCTCAGGCCACCAGGCGATAAATGGTATGCGGATGCCGCCTTCGTAGCACTGGCGCTTCAGACCTTTTAACTTACCGTCGCGACCGAAGAACTCTGGATCAGCACCACCTTCTTCATGCGGCCCGTTATCTGAAGTAAAGATGACAACGGTATTCCTGTCGAGTCCCTTCTCCTTCAGCTTGGCGAAGATTTCGCCTACATACTGGTCCAGTCGGGTAATCATTCCGGCAAACTGTGCATGGGTATGAACCGCAGCGTTGTATCTCGAATCTTCCCATCCGCCCCAGGTTTTATCGGTAAAGAACTGTTTCTGGTAATTCTCTAGAATAGAGTCTTCCGGCTGGGTCAGTTCGGCATGCGGCAGGGTATAGGTAAGGAATCCTACGAAAGGATGTTCCTTATCCTGTCTGTCAATCCATTCCAGTGCCTTGTCGTGGATGATGCGGGCAGAATACTGTTTGCGCTTGAAATAATCCTTGCCGAACATCGGATGCTGGATGTTCTGTTCCATTACCTCTCTTACCACTGCTGTATCTCCCATTACACGACTGTAGCGATTCAGGAAGTTAGGATAATAGAGATGAGCCTGAAACTGGCAGATATAGCCATAGAATTCGTCCACGCCACGCTTGTCGGGAGTAGAAGCCGAACCTTCATATCCGCCAGCCCATTTCCCGAATACGCCGGTTCTATATCCTTCGTCCTTCATGATTTCGGGCAGAATCTTATGCTGCGGGTCGTAAGGTTCCTGTCCTACGACAGAATACTCCTCGTTGTTGCCATATTTTACCATTGGCACACCTCTCCAGTATTCCTTGTTTCCACGCACATGTGTATGTCCCGTATGCTGACCAGTCATGAGGGTAGCTCTCGACGGAGCCGAGACGGGAGAACCGGCATAAGCCTGGGTGAATCTCATTCCCTCCTGTGCCATCCGGTCTATATTAGGCGTGTGGATATAAGGTTGGCCGTAGCAAGCCAGATCGCCATATCCCATGTCGTCACACAGTATGAAGAGAATGTTGGGTGGGGTGTTTTGTTTTGCACAGAGCAGGGTAGGAAGCACGCCAAACCTACCCCTGTAAACCATATTGTCTTGTTCATATCAATGTTATTTTGTTCGGTTCTTTTACTCATCTACCTTCAGATTCCTGCGATAGGTAGCGAGGAGCTTCTTCATTTCCTTTTCTACCTTCTGCATGCCAGGCTTGCCGTAGAGGTTGTGCAGCTCGTTCGGATCAACCTGGATATCATACAACTCGTAGTAGTCAATATCGGCATCATCGGTGATGTAGTTGATGGATTTGAGATATTCGAAACACCAGTTTTCTGAAGTTCCCGGTTGGCACTGATACTTGTTTTCTGGAACGGCTCTTTCACCACCCTTGCCGTAGAAATGAATCAGTTTGTAGCGCTCGGTTCTCACACCATCGTGCTTGCGTACCAGATGATAATTAGGGTAGTCATAATAATGGTAATACAGACTCTTACGCCATTTTCTTACAGGCTGTCCGGCAAACAATGGTTGGAGCGAAGTGCCCGGCATATAGGCAGGCTTCTTCAAGCCCGCCAGGTCGAGGAAGGTAGGAGCAAAGTCGATGTTCTGTACCATCTGGTTGCACTCGCTCTTAGGCTGGATATGCTTAGGATAGCTGATGATGAGCGGTGTATGGAATGATTCCTCATACATGAAACGCTTGTCAAACCAGCCGTGTTCGCCCATGTAGAATCCCTGGTCGGAGGTGTATACGATGATGGTATTATCCGTGAGATGATGCTCATCGAGATAAGTCAGGAGTCGGCCTACACTCTCATCCACCGAAGCAATCACTGCCATATAGTCGCGGATATAGTTCTGGTATTTCCATTCTACCAGTTCCTTACCCGTGAGATTCTTGCTCAGGAATTCTCTGTTTCTCGGCATGTAATAGGCATCAATAGCCTCGCGCTGCTGCGGTGTCATGCGGTTCATCTCTCCCATGAGTCCAGCATACGAGTCTCTGCCTTCCGGTGTAGAAGGGTCGTACATTTCGGGCACTTTCAGGTCGCGTACCATTTCCATATATTCATCGATAGTCATCTTCTGGGTGGATGCAGCCGAGCCTCGGGTCGCATAGTCGTCCCAGAAGGTTTCAGGTAGCGGGAAGTTTACTTTGCCGTATTTCCCAACATACTTGGTGCTAGGCATCCACAGACGGTGGGGTGCCTTATGATGAACCAGCAGACAGAATGGCTTGTTTCTGTCTCTTTGGTCGAGGTATTCGATGGCATGGTCTGTGATGAGGTCGGTGGCATATCCCATTTCCTGCTTGTATTCTCCGTAATGGTCTGTTGATGCGAAGGTCGGGTTGTAATATTGTCCCTGATCGTTGAGGATGTGATAGAAATCGAAACCTTTAGGGCGGCATGACATGTGCCATTTTCCCACTACTGCCGTCTCATAGCCTGCCTTCTGCAGCATTTCAGAGAAGAAGGTTTTGGTGGAATCGATGCCCTCTGCCAGCATGCGCTGTCCGTTCTGATGACTGTAGAGACCGGTCATCAGACAGGCACGGCTTGGTGTAGAAAGCGAGTTTTCAACGAAAGCCTCGTTGAATTTCATTCCCCTTTCTGCAAGTCGGTCAATATTTGGGGTAGGCGCCAGTTGGGAGATGGCACTGCCGTAGGCGCTGATAGCCTGTATGGCGTGGTCATCGCACATGATATACAGGATGTTTGGTTTTTCGCCTGTATTCTGGGCGAAGAGAGATAGCGGCAAGGCTTGTAGGGCAGCCATCGCCAGCAAAGATCGGTTGAAAGGTTGATAATTATTAGCCATAATGTTTTGTATTAAGTTATATCTTGCAAAGGTACGCTGAATATTCGTAATTACCAAAAATTTCGGGATATTTCTTAAGAATATTTCTCTTATTCTTCATAAAGCAACAGTGAGGGTGTGTCATAAGTCTGAATAATAGTTGGCGCATAACAGTTGACCATCGCATGCACATCACCTGTTGTGCATACGCATATCAGCTGTTATGCAAGCGCACAACAGCTGTTGTGCGACCGAAGATACAGACTGCCTCAACAACATATCCTATCTCTTCCAACAACATATTCTTACTCTTCAAACAACAAGAAAAGGGTGAATCATAAATTTATGACACATCCTCCGCCGAACCAGCTAAGGTGAAGAGTGGGTGAAGAGTGTCCAAGAACTCTTCACCCCTCGAAACGCCCATAAACACTGGGGATTCCGAAGGAAAGGTGAAGAGTGAAGAGTATTTCTTTATCCCTTACTTACAACACTTTTACAGGCATTTACGCTGACTGTTGCAGTAGAACAGCCAACTGGCGAGCGTACGGCTAGTCAACTGTTCTTCATTCGCCAGTACACTATTTCCGATTAACAGCCAACTTATTCCTCGGCAAAATATTCCGGAATACAGTTTATACTGCAACAATAAATAAGGGGCGTGCTTAAATGAGCACGCCCCCAGACGAGAGATTTTATGTATTCTTTTCACAAAGAATCCTATTAAACATTATGTATATAATTTTATTTCATAATGGATGAACTCTAAAAAAGAGATTCTGGCATACTAGTTGTCAAGACAAACCAGTTATTTGGATTACTCTCATCAGTCAACTTTATAGAAGAAGGCTGTTTCGTTGTACCCTGCATCAACTCGACTTTATAAGTCTTGGCCACGTTGGCAGCATGAGTTCCCTCATCACCAGTCAGTGCATAAATCATATACAGCTGACCCCTTCCATAGAAAAACTGACCATTCGCACCAAACTTGCCAGGACAAGCAAATGAGATATGATCATCATCAACGATAGTAGGAGTAATGTCTATGAACGAACCATAGCCTGCCACATTGAACAAGATTCCCCAATGTCCTACATAGCCTTCAAACGCAGAAGTGGTAAAAGCAGCATAATAGCAAGGAGAATAATACTTAGAAACCTCCTCATTACCAGCATTCCAATACGCCTGAGTATAGCTACCCATATTAGCTACAGAGAAGAACCAGTCTCCACTGATAACCTGCTCACTGATAGGAGGAACAACGCCCAACATCTTTACAGCGGCATCTGTAGATTCAAACTCATAGTTATCGCCCCCTTTATAGTTGAATCCCTTGACAGTAACGCCATTAAGAGTTATTGGCTCATAAAATTCAATGCCCTTGTCTGTAACAATATAAGGTTCCGTTGTAGAGCCTTCCTCGGCATTAGAACTAGTGAAAGTAATGGTACGATAGCTTGTTGTTGCCACATACTTGACATCATTCACCTCGCAAGTATATTTAGGAAACTGCATTTCCTGCTCCAAATCGTCTATATGATTAATGGTCTCAGTCCAATCGGCATCCTTCGCCATAGGAGTCATCACTATTTTTGTACCACGCTTCTTGCCAAGCATGACTACAGAATCAGCAGTGGCGGTAAGCACCCGGAACTCCAAGTCACCTTCCATACCCTTACCATTATCACCAATACCATCAGGGTTAGCTGGATCGGAGAAGAAATGAATCACCTTATTGTACTCATCAAAAGACAGAACGATACTAGCACTCTGCTCCAATTTATAATGTGATGTGGCTTTCGTGTCTGCACCCAAAGCATCGCTCATGGCAGTAACATTTCCATCTGTTCCAAATTTCAACAACAGATTATATCCACCATACTTGGTATTAGCCTTAGGATAATATTTCATCAGCCATCCATTCTCTGCAGAAGTAAGAACCGTCTTATACTCTGCTATTGCATCATTCACTCGCTCTGCAGAAGGCTTGTCGAACACTTCATCTATGTCGTTGGAACAAGATGTGAAAGACAAGACCGCAATCAGCGTAAATAATATGTTATATATTTTTTTCATATCCGTCTTACTTTAATGTTTCTAAATCCATTGCCTTTACTTCTGCCGTACGACGCAAGATAACTTCACGAAGCTTGGTAATATCCATGCCCCAAGTGTTGGCAAAATATTCCTTGAGAATGTTAAATTTCTGAATAATAGCTTTATAGCCACTTGCATCCTTCACTATAGGATTGCCGTCTGCATCAAGCACATAATCGCCATTTTCATCTGTTTCGTATACAATACCTGCACTCAGTATTTTTTGCCATGCTGCTTCAGAATGGGTTACATATTGGGCAAAAATCTCAGCAAAGTCCTCATTATACTCACCGCTGGCATAACCGGATACAAATCCCATGGATGGAGCTTCTTCATCCTTTACATTCACCCAACCTGAAGTCTGATACTTGCCGGCAGAAACTGTCTGGAACTCAGTAGAATAATTCTTTTTCTGAGTCAGAATATGACAGAACTCATGATTCATTGTATGGAAGAACCAGTAATTCAGATCGTATGTACCTTGTTCCTTGTCAACGAAAGGATTTTCTGGATCTATGATTGGATTATCAACATCGATAATATTTACATTATACAAAGTTACTTTCAAGCCACCCTCAGCAGTACCCATCACAATAGAAGACTGAGAATCATAAGCTGCTGAACCAACCAACTGCATCACACGAGGAGAATAGGTCTTCATAAACTGATCGCCCATCACTTCCTTATAAGCATCCAGCCAAATATGCTTGACCATAATAGCCAATGCCTTAGACTTATTAAAATCGGCAGGTGCAAGATTATACTGGTTGTCCGTCTCCTTGTCACTATATCGATAGTTAAAGCGGATATTATAGGTATCCACATAGTTGGTCTTGAGCCACTTGTCAAAGTCATTCTGCTCTTCCTTATTCTGCGTATCGAAAATACTCTTAGAATCAAGACTATCGTCTGAGCAGGCAGCAAACAGAGAGACTGACGCTATCAGTATGAATAATTTTATATATTTCATAGTTTACTCATTTTTTATTTGTTAGACTCTTCTCTTGGATTTGCAGGTAATCCTGCCTCAATTACATCATCTGGCAATTGAATCGCACCTCGCAAGTCACCAGCCTTGAATACAATAGGAGACTCTTCGTCAACATCATGGCTGAACTCAATGCCATAGCGCTTGATATCAAGGAAACGAAGACCTTGATACAGGGTCTCCAGTCGACGCATCTGTAAGATGAATTGCAAAATATCCTCTTGGGTACCAGCCTCAACCGTGAATCCCTGTGGATGGAATGTCTTACGAATGCTATGCTCCAAATTGGATTTTGGTGTAACAGGTGCATACGGCAAGTTTTCGATAAAAGTCTTGATACTCTCAACTGTCATTGTTGGGCGTTTTGCCGTACCATTCGCAGTCATAGTATGCGACACAATCCAAGTATTGATATCTTTCACCGCATTATCATAATCCTTCTTCAGGCATAAGCCTCAGCACGACAAAGAAGGGTTTCATCAGTAGTGAACACAGCATCTACAACATGAAGGTATCCAGTTTGGTTTATCTTGTCGATAAACTCAAAATGTTCAAACATCTTTGGGAAGATAAGAATACGGGTATTGCCAAACAACAAGTTTGACTGGTAGAGAGTATTGTTTATGGATCCACTTCCCCATGGCATCTTAGCCCAAATCGTTTCATACTGACCTACATTTTGATTGTGACAAAAACGCGCTTCATTACCACTGATATTTCTACCAATATGACTAAATGCCGTCATCAGCAAGAGATTGGCGTTCTCTGATGAAGAAATATACCGATTCTCCATATCAGCTGAATTAGACAAAGACATAAAAGGCACATAGTTGCGCAACAAAGAGGCTGGATTTGCTCCAAGCACCTTGCTAGCATATGTTATCACTTTGTCATAGTTCATATAGTACAGGTGAAACGAGCAGCAAAAGCATACGCAGCCTTCTGATTGAAATGATACTTAGGCTGGGTATAGATATCATCGCTCACATCAGGCAAGGCAGCCTCAATATCTGCATCAATCTGCTCATAAAGTTGCTTCAGTGTACCACGCTTATAATCAGGGTTTACAGTTGTCTCAGGCTTTGTTGGATAAGGAAGTCCCATGCACTTCTCTGCATTATCTGGATTATAAGTCATACAGAAAGTTGTAGCAAGACGATACATGCTATAGGCACGACAGAGCAAAGCCTCAGCTCTCTGCGCCTTTAGCGATGCTGGATTACCCATCTCATCAATGGAAGCCAAAGCCTGGTTGGCTGCTGCAATTGCAGAATAATAACCATTCCACAAACTCTTTGGGCTATCATTTGTTTGAGCTGTAAGTGGCTGAAAACGATAAACCTGCTCTATATCCTGATTGGTACTATACTGCTTTCCATTGTCTGCATAATTATCTGAGCTCCATTCCAATATCAGATTGCTGCTTGCTGTTGGATAAGCAGACACAAGCAGAGAGGTCACCTTTTCCTCGGTATTTACCTCGGCACGATCATCTGGCAACTTGTCCAGGAAGCTGTCGCATGATGTGACCAATGACAATGCCGCAAAAGCCACCGATGCCATATATAATTTATTCTTTTTCATAATTATCTCTCTTTCTTTAAAGTCCTACTCTTAATGTCAATGTAAACTGACGTGGCATTGGGGTTGCCACACCACCAGTGTTGAAAAACTCAGGATCCTGTCCGTGCAACTTCTTGTCTGAATAAATCAAAAACAAGTTAGTAGCCTGAAGTTTCAAATTTACGCTGTTCAAGCGAAGGGCCTGAATCCACTTGCCTGGGAAATCATAAGCCAAAGAAATCTCCTTCATGCGAATGAAATCACCCTTAGCTACGCGAGCCGTAGAATAGTTATATGCATTATAAAGATAACCAATATAATTGTCATTCTGCTTCATGCGCTGGTCTGCTATGACTGGCACATCCGTATAAGCTTCATCACCGGCTTGAGTCCAACGATTTATAAATTCCTTTGGCATGGCAGTCATGTCTGAGTATGAAGAACTGAAAGCTGGATCAAGACGTACTTTATTTCCTGCAGCGTATGTAATGAACACATTCAGTTTTAAACCCTTATAAGAGAAGGTGTTTCCGAAACTGCCGTTAATGGTTGGGTCTGTTGGACCTTCATACTTCAAGTAATCTGTTGTAGTTGACTGGAAGTAGAGATCGCCACCATAGCTTGTCTCCTCGCCATCCTGATTCACAACGATAGGCAGACCCTTATTGTTCAATCCCTTGAAATCAATAGAGAACAAAGAGCGAACAGGATAGCCATTCATTGTGAAACCGGTACCTGTAATCATCTGCATGATGTTAGCACGTGAATCCAAGTCGGTTACAGTATTCTTTGAGTGAGAGAAAATGAAGTCGGTACTCCATTTAAAATCCTTGGTCTCAATGTTGCGAGTAGAAATAGTCAACTCCTCACCATGTGAACGCATACTTGCCACATTGGCATATTTATAAATCTCACCACCAATACCCATGGTACGCTTAGGACCAATCAAATCATAATTGTTGCGGCGATACCAATCGAAAGTCACATTAATGCGGTTATTCAAAAAGCCCATATCCAAACCGAGGTTCAACTCATGCTTCTTTTCATAGGTCAAATCATCATTACCCAAGCGATAAATCTCAAGTCCAGTCTCCTTGTCACCGGCAAATGGACGCCAAGGGTTGTAACTCTGTATCACTACCAACGAGTTAGAAACGGAAGCAGGACCTCGATCAGCTGTCAATGAATATGATGCTTTTAATGTAAGATGAGAAAGAACTGGATTTAACTTAGTAAACCAACTCTCCTCATGAGCATTCCATGCTCCAGACACGTTCCAAGTAGGCAACCAACGAGCTGAACGACTCTTACCCAACTTATTGGAACCCTCATAACGAATAGTACCATTAATTGTGTAGCGACCCTTATAAGAATAGGTGGCAGTACCAAAGAAAGAAGCCTCACGCTGATATGAATTATCCAAACTATAATATTGACCATTCTCCTCCTCCAACTGCTTGAAGAAGTTATAGTTGAAAGCAGGGAGATACCCCATATCATACTGCATGCCAACGCCATTAAAATAAGAACGGCTACGGTCGAGTGAATTGATTTCCAAACCACCGAATAAGTTCACGATATGGTCTTTGTTGTATACATCATTATAGCTAGCTGTGGCACGGAAGTCCCAGCTATTCATCTTATATTTGGTCTCACGATAAAAACCACCCTTTTCCAATACAGAGAATGGCAAAGAGTTTGCCTTGTCTGGATCGGTATACAGCCATGGGTTTGCATCACGCATCGTAGCATCATCCATCGCACGATAGGCCCAAGCCTGATTACTCTGGTCAGTAATGGTAGCGGCATTGGTCGTTGTAGAATACTTGTAAGCGCCCAATACTGCGAGTTCTACTTTAGAGATTGGCTTATATTTCAATTCGCCCTGGAATTTCATGTCAACCACATCCAAACTCAAATAGTTGTTTTCCAATTCACGGAAAATATTGAACGGAGCATAGTTACGCACATAGAGTTCATTAGGATCCATGGTACGAGAAGTGTTCAACGCATAAGAATATGGGTTGATATCAAAATCACGAGACACCTCACCTGTCACAGTATTTACAGACTGTGAAGTAGTACCAGGAGCGCGCTGCTTACGATAGGAAGCATTAGCTATGGCATTGAAAGACAATTTCGTCGAAATATTGTAAAGAGCATTTACATTGGCTGTATAACGCTGTACCTTGCTCTGCTTAGACCATCCTGGATCGTTCATCACACTGAAAGATGTATAATACTGAGCCTTATCGGTACCAGTAGACATGCTGACGGAATGATTCTGAGAGATACTATTACTGAAGAGTAAGTCAAACCAGTCGGTATTTTGGTATTCAGCCTTCTGGAGATAGCTATTCATCGCCTCCTCAGTATTAGGCAATCCAAAAGTTCCCGTCTTCGAATCATATGTATTCATCAGGTGATACATCTTGCCAAAGACACCACTGTTAGAAGCACGAAAACTCTTTTCAAAAGAGAAATAACCATCGTTGTACATCTCACGATATACACCCATCTGTTCCTGAGAATTCATGATATTGAAATTGCGGTAGCTTGGCTTCAAACGCATGGTGAATTCACCAGTATAGTTGATACGGTTTGTACCAGCTTTACCTTTCTTGGTTGTAACAACGATGACACCAGCCATGGCACGTGCACCATAAATAGAGGTAGCAGAACCATCCTTCAGAATCTGGAAACTTTCAATATCATCAGCATTCAGACCTGCTATGGCTGAAGATATAAGGGTCTCAGCGTTACCAGAAGACAAAGCATCAGCATCAACCTCAGTTACATCCTCCATGATAACACCATCTACCACCCAAAGAGGTTTTGAGCTACCATAAATAGAAGTAGCGCCACGCACACGAATCTTTGGAGCTGTACCGAAAGTACCTGAGACGTTCTGCACAGACACACCGGCCGCTTTACCTTCCAAGGCACGACTGATGTCTGCGACACCATCCAACTTTGTCTTGTCGCCAGAAATTTTTGTAGTAGCACCAGTAAACAAACGCTTATCCATCTTCTGCATACCTGTTACAACCACCTCGCCCAAACTCTTGCTATCTGCCTTCAGGCGGATAGTCATCTTGGCGGCTGGAGTCAAGGTCTGGCTCTGCATACCGATGTAGCTAACTACAAGTTTCTTACCAGCAGGTACCTCCAAAGAGAAGTGACCGTCAATATCGGTGACGGTACCTGTACGTGCCGCTCCGGCGACTACGACAGATGCACCGATGACAGGTTCACCATCTTCCAGAGAAACTACGGTACCTGTTACTTTCGTTTGAGCCAATGCCCCCCCACATAAAAGGAAGAGATTGACTAACAAGAAAAGCAATCTTTTTTCCATAAAATTTTCTCTTAAAAATTAAACAACTCTTATAACTTTAAATTATTATTTTTTCTTTTCTTACTCTTTTTAAATATCTCTCATTACTTTACGGGTGCAAAGATAAGAAAAAGTATTGAATTAATGCAAACTTTATCGATATTTTCGTAGAAAAAAGTTAGTTTTTCTTGATTTCCATCAACATTTAGAAATATTATCTACACTTTTAACAGAAAAAAGTCAGAAACAATAGATTTAAGCAAAGTTTACAAAAAGAAAACAAAAATGTTCTAAAACACAAAAAAGGCAAGGTTTCTGTAAAACCCCATTCAGAAGTTTCTCAGAAGTCTTGCCTTTCTTTATACTTAAGTACCTTTATCAGCCACTTGATTATTGATATTTGCCGCTTAGATATTTTATTCAAAAAACATTTTTATTTCTTAAGCGTAAATTCAAACTTCAAGCCACCTTCCAGCTGATTGCTCACACGGATGGTTCCGCCATGCAGGAGAACGGCATTCTTGACGATGGCAAGACCCAAACCGGTGCCACCCATCTTGCGGCTGCGTCCCTTATCTACCCGATAGAAACGCTCAAAAAGACGGGAGAGATGCTCGGCAGGAACTCCCTGACCATTATCACAGAAGATGAAATGCCACTTATTGCCCTGCTCCTTGGCACTCAACGTTATCTTACGCCCTTCACCGGCATAGGCTATGGCATTGTCGGTAAGATTGCGGAACACACTATAGAGCAGACTGCGGTTACCCTTCACGATAATATGCTGGTCGGGAAGAAGATTCTCGAAAGTCATCTTGTGCGACTCTCTTTCCAGCGCCGTCTCACGGGCTATTTCACTCACCATCTGCGTAATGTCTACCGCCTCGAAATCTATCATATCCGAACCGTCATCCAACCGGTTCAGGGTAGAGATGTCGCGGAGCAGAGAGGTGAGACGCTCGCTCTGGGCATAACAGCGCTGCAGAAACTGCGACTTCATCTCTTCGTTGATATGCGGATTGTCGAGTATCGTTTCCAGATAACCCTGGATACTTGCCACAGGAGTCTTCAGCTCGTGAGCTATATTCTGGGTAAGCTGCCGCTTCAGTACATCCTGTTCACGTCGGGTGGTCTGTATGCGCTTATACATCTTGATGATACGCTCGGCTATCTCGCCCAACTCATCGTTAGGGAACTTGGCGAGATCTTCCACCTCAAGACTCTCGTTGTGATCTGCCTTATAAGCAAAGATGCTCAGTTTGGAGACATTCTTACCCAGACGGTCCGTAAAACGGTAGAGCACGATGGTAAGCAGAATGACGGCTACGATGGCAAACCAGATGAAATGCTGGTCAGCCTGCAGCGATTTTGCCAAATCATTATTGTAAGGTAGTGCCGTACGGATGATGAGCTTGCTTTCCGGAAAATAAGAAGCCACATAGAAATAATCATGATTCAGGGTTTTAGACTGTCGCTCCACGCTTGAGCCTACCCTGTTTTTCAAGGCCTCTGCTATTTCCTCACGTTTAGCATGGTTGGCAAACTGATCATAGTCGGAACTCATGTTATCATAAATCACCTTACCGTTCGGGCGCACCAGCGTAACACGAAGGTCCTTGCTTTCATGTTCGCGTACAAAAGCCTTCAACTTCTCATGAGCCACAGTCACATCTCTATTGTGAATGCTATCCTGCAGAATAATTCCTTCACCAGGAGAGAGCGCCAGATCTTCTGCCAACAGTTCATTATAATTTTCCAGCTTGATAGTAAGCGTACCTATTTTATACTGTTTCTCTCGTGCCTGCTGGAACACGATAAAACTGACGGCGAACACAAGGAACACCGCCAGCACACTGAAGTACAACTTCCTACCTACACTATTTAACTTAAACATTTTAATTACGCATCAAAATAATAACCGAACCCCAGACGGGTAACGATGCACTTGGCAAATTTACCAATCTTCTTTCTCATACGGGTGATGTTGACATCCACCGTGCGGTCGAGTACCATCACATCCTTAGGCCATACCCGGTCGATAAGTTCCTGACGTGAGAAGACCTTGCCGCGCTCTTCGAGGAAAAGACGCAGGAGTTCGAACTCGGTCTTGGTGAAAGGGATTGCCTCACCATCGATGCTCACCGTCTTCTTGTCCAGATTCAACTGCAGTCCCTGATAGTTGATGATCTTCGATTCATCAGCATCACCAGCCTGTTCAGCCGTACGGCGCAAGACGGCACGCACTCTGACCATCACCTCTCGGATAGAGAAAGGTTTCGAGATATAATCATCGGCACCGATATTGAATCCTGTCACCGTATCGTTTTCCGTATCTCGGGCTGTAAGGAAGATAATCGGAACATTGGCTGTCATCGGATTGCCCTTCAACTGCTTAGCCAGCTGGAAACCGCTCATTCCTCCCATCATGACGTCCAGTAGCAGCAGATCGAACGAAGCGATGTCCATCTCCAAAGCCTCTTCTGCCGAATTGGCTGTTTCTACCTCATATCCTTCTGTTTCGAGATTGAATTTCAGAATCTCACACAAGTCTTGCTCATCATCAACAACAAATATTCTTTTCATATTCTCTTCCATAGTTCATGTTATTTAAAATACCGCTGCAAAATTACGACTTTTCTTTCGTAATAAACGTTACATTCAGTTACAATTTCGTGACATTTAGTTCTTTAGAGAAAAAAAATATAAAAAAACGAGTATTTGGTTACACATTTTAACTTAGTGTTCCAAATTTGCTACATGTTTCTTTGCTAGTTAGAAACAGAAATACTACTTTTGCACCCGATATAACTATAAGTGAGCATATAACACAACTGAAAGAGTATGAAAGATAAAGTAAATGCAATTCCCTTAATCGGTGAAATCATCAAAGAGGAATTAAACAAGCAAGGCAAGACCACAGTATGGCTTGCTGAGCAATTAGGCTGCCATCGTACTAATATATATAAGGTATACGGCAGAGCCACTATAGATACGGGTATGCTTTACCATATCTGTCAGTTGCTGAACATTGATTTGTTTAAGGTTTATTCAGATGCTTTGCGTAAACGCAAGAAAAAGAATCAAGATTTAAACTAAAAATAACTAAAACAATAAGACCTGAGGTTAATCACCCCAGGTCTTATTGTTTTTATGCCAATCGCTTTTCCAGACGCTCGCGGATGGCAGCGATAAAGCCGGCAGAGTTTACAGCCTTAGCCTCAACACCTTCCATCAGGTTTACGAGATCCTTGGTAGCGATACCATCATTCAAAGTATCGAAACATGCAGCCTCCAACTGGTCGCCAAAGTTCTGAAGTTCCTTGATGCCATCCAGTTCGCCACGCTTTCTCAACGCACCGCTCCATGCAAAGATTGTAGCCATCGGGTTGGTAGATGTATCTTCACCCTTCAGGTAGCGATAGTAGTGACGGGTCACGGTACCGTGTGCTGCCTCATACTCATACTTGCCGTCAGGAGAAACCAATACAGAAGTCATCATCGCCAGAGAACCGAAGGCTGTACTGAGCATATCGCTCATCACATCACCGTCATAGTTCTTGCAAGCCCAGATAAAGCCGCCCTTGCTGCGGATAACACGAGCCACTGCATCATCAATCAATGTATAGAAATACTCGATACCGAGTTCTGCAAACTTCTCTTTATAGTCGCTCTCATATACTTCCTCAAAGATTTTACGGAACTGGGCATCATAAGTCTTAGAGATGGTATCCTTGGTAGCAAACCAGAGATCCTGCTTGGTATCAATGGCAAACTTGAAGCAGCTGTGAGCAAAGCTGCGGATACTCTTATCAGTATTGTGCATGCCCTGGATAACGCCAGCACCATCGAAAGAATGAATCTCTATCTCCTGCTTCTTGCCGCTCTTACCCTCAAACACGAGTTTGGCTGTACCTGGCTCATCAGCACGAAGTTCCACGCTCTTGTATACATCGCCGTAAGCATGACGGGCGATGGTAATAGGCTTCTCCCAGTTCTTTACACAAGGGTGGATGCTTGGGATGGTGATAGGAGCACGGAATACGGTACCGTCCATGATGCTACGGATAGTTCCATTAGGGCTCTTCCACATTTTGTGGAGTTTATACTCTTCCATACGCTGTGCATTAGGAGTGATAGTAGCACACTTCACAGCCACGCCATATTTCCTAGCCGCCTCAGCAGAGTCGATGGTTACTTGGTCATTGGTCTGGTCGCGATAAGGCAGACCGAGATCATAATACTCAGACTTCAAATCAACGAAAGGAAGAATCAGTTCGTCCTTAATCATCTTCCAGAGAATTCTTGTCATCTCATCACCGTCCATCTCTACCAATGGAGTTGTCATCTTAATCTTTTCCATAACACAATATAATGTATAATTAATAATTTACAATGTACAATGATCAGGCAGCCAAGTGTACCCTTGATATTTTGCCTGCAAAATTAATAAAAATAATCAAGAAAAGAAAGGAAATTAAGAATAATTCTAGCAAAATGATAACAAAAAGCACTTTTTTACGTACTAAAACATAAAACCTGTATATTTATACCTAAAAAGGCATCAATGAGTCCGAAAACTCACTGATGCCTCTACTTATTTACCTTTTTACCTTTAAATAGTCTTTTTACTTCTCCTCTGGAGCCTTGTCAATCAAGTCCATGAACTGGTCGAGCTTAGGAGTGATGATAATCTGAGTGCGGCGGTTGCGCTGCTTGCCTACCTCTGTATCGTTAGTTGTTACAGGGTTGTACTCACCACGGCCACCAGCAGTAAGACGCTTAGGATTTACACCGAAGTGATCCTGCAAGTACTGAACAACAGAAGCTGCACGGAGAGCAGAGAGATCCCAGTTGTTGCGGATATTCTTCATCTTGGCACTTGTAGTGCTTACTGGTACGTTATCGGTATTACCCTCTACGAGCACATCGTAATCCTTGTAGTCTGTGATAATCTTAGCAATCTTGCTCAATGTTTCCTGAGCACGGCTGTTCACCTCATAGCTACCACTCTGATAGAGCATATTGTCAGCCAGAGAAATGTAAACTACACCCTTCAGAACCTGAACATCAACCTCCTTCATCTCTTCCTTGCTCAAAGAGCGGGTCAGGTTGTTGGTAAGAACCATGTTGAGCGAATCGCTCTTGCTCTTTACCTCAACCAGGTGGCGGATATACTGGTTACTCTCGTTGATCTGGTCAACGAGTTTCTCAATGCTCACGTTGTTCTGGCTTGTATTGTTCAAACTCTTGTCAAGCGAGTTCTGCAACTTAGCGTAATCGCTCTTTGCAGTAGCGAGCTGCTCCTGGGCTGCTGCCAGACTAGCCTCTGTAGCTGCCAGTTTTTCCTTGGTAGCCTGATAGTTGCTTGACAATTCCTTATTCTCATTCTGGCAATTCTGAAGATCCTTCTTACTAGCACAGCTTGTAGCCATCAGAGCTACAGCCATCATTGCCATTACCATTAACTTTGTCTGTTTCATATTCTTTCTAATTTAAATTTTCTTGTTATTATTAATTGATTATAGTATATCTTAACGTCGCTTTCTACCTCCTATTATATTAGAGTTCTCCCGGCTTTTATCCGTTATCCGGAAGCTTCTACATTTTAGGGCATTATAGAAACTGATTCACTTCTTTCACTTGCAAAGTTACAGATAAGACTCGAATAAACAATATTTGTCAAATGCATTTAGACATTTTTAACCTCTAAATCTTTATTTATCACCTTTTTAACCAAAAAAGGCAACAGAAAGCACTTTTCTTATAACTAAACCGTCAAATGTAGCCTCCCAAGGTAAGAATAGCTCAAATCTCAACAAAAAAAACATAAAAAACAGTGTTTTATTTTGTAGTGTCTTGAAATTGCACTATCTTTGCACTCGAAAAGAAATAAATACATTAATAATATAAAAGAAAGCAAGTATGATTCTTTTTTTTAGAACTCCATCTAAGAGTGTGATTGCGACCGAGATTGACCACAAACCATCTCAGGACGAAATCAATGAACTTTGTTGGCTTTATGGTGACGCGACTTTAGAGGACGCCCAGCAGTTGCAGGGCTTCTATGTCGGCCCACGCCGTGAAATGATTACTCCTTGGAGTACGAATGCCGTTGAGATTACTCAGAACATGAGTCTTAACGGCATTTCGCGTATCGAGGAGTACTTCCCTGTAGATAGCGAAAACGCTGAGCACGACCCTATGCTCCAGCGTATGTACAACGGTATCGGACAGGATGTGTTCACCGTGAACCACCAGCCAGAACCTATCAAGTACGTCGATGACCTCGAGAAGTATAACGAGGAAGAGGGTCTTGCCCTCAGCGAGGACGAAATAGCTTATCTCCACAAGCTGGAGAAAGAGAACGGACGCCCTCTCACCGACAGCGAAATCTTCGGTTTCGCACAGATCAACTCAGAGCACTGCCGCCACAAGATCTTCGGCGGCCAGTTTATCATCGACGGTAAGGAGATGGAGTCTTCTCTCTTCAACATGATCAAGAAGACCACCAACGAGAATCCTAACAAGATTCTCTCTGCTTACAAGGACAACGTGGCTTTCTCTCAGGGTCCTGTTATCGAGCAGTTTGCTCCAGCCGATCAGACTACCAGCGATTTCTTCCAGGTGAAGGATATCGAGAGTGTTATCTCTCTGAAGGCTGAGACCCACAACTTCCCTACTACCGTAGAGCCTTTCAATGGTGCTGCTACCGGTACGGGTGGTGAAATCCGCGACCGTATGGGTGGTGGTGTAGGTTCATGGCCTATCGCAGGTACCGCCTGCTACATGACTGCTTATCCTCGCTTGAAGGATGACAACGGCAAGAGCGATGTTGAGCGCGACTGGGAAGACATCATGCCAGTGCGTAAGTGGCTCTATCAGACTCCAGAGCAGATTCTGATCAAGGCTTCCAACGGTGCATCAGACTTCGGTAACAAGTTCGGTCAGCCTCTTATCACCGGTTCTGTGCTTACATTCGAGCACGAGGAGAATGGTGAGAAGTATGCATACGATAAGGTAATCATGCTTGCTGGTGGTGTAGGCTACGGCAAGAAGCGTGACTATAAGAAGGGTGAGCCACAGAAGGGCAACAAGGTAGTAGTAGTAGGTGGTGATAACTATCGCATCGGTCTTGGTGGTGGTTCTGTTTCTTCTGTAGATACAGGCCGTTACAGCAATGGTATCGAGTTGAACGCTGTTCAGCGTGCCAACCCTGAGATGCAGAAGCGTGCCTACAACCTGGTTCGTGCTCTCGTTGAGAACGATGAGAACCCAGTAGTCAGCATCCACGACCACGGTTCAGCCGGTCACTTGAACTGTCTCTCTGAGTTGGTAGAAGAGTGCGGTGGCGAAATCGACATGTCTAAGTTGCCTATCGGCGACAAGACTTTGAGCGCCAAGGAAATCATCGCCAACGAGAGCCAGGAGCGCATGGGCTTGCTCATCGACGAGAAGTATATCAGCGAGGTTCAGAAGATTGCCGACCGTGAGCGTGCTCCAATGTACGTGGTTGGTGAGACTACAGGCGATGCTCACTTCAGCTTCAAGCAGGCTGACGGCGTAAAGCCATTCGACCTCGATGTAGCTCAGATGTTCGGTCATACTCCTAAAACTGTGATGGTAGATGAGACCGTAGAGCGTAAATATGAAGATGTAACTTATTCTGCAGATAACCTCGACGAGTACTTGCAGCGTGTTCTCCAGATGGAGGCTGTGGCTTGTAAGGACTGGTTGACCAACAAGGTTGACCGTTCCGTAACAGGTAAGATTGCCCGTCAGCAGGGTCAGGGTCAGATTCAGTTGCCACTCTCAGACTGTGGTGTCGTAGCACTCGACTACCGTGGCGAGAAGGGTATCGTAACAGCAATGGGTCATGCACCTCAGGCTGGTCTTGCCGATCCTAAGGCAGGTTCTGTACTCTCTGTAGCAGAGTCATTGACTAATATCGTATGGGCTCCATTGGCAGATGGCATGGACAGCATCAGCCTCTCAGCCAACTGGATGTGGCCTTGCCGCAGTCAGAAGGGTGAGGATGCACGTCTGTACGAGGGTGTGAAGGCATTGTCAGACTTCTGCTGCGCCATCCACGTAAACGTACCAACAGGTAAGGACTCTCTCTCTTTGACCCAGCAGTATCCTAACGGCGAGAAGATCATCGCTCCGGGTACCGTTATCGTAAGTGCCGGTGGTGAGGTTTCAGATGTCAAGAAGGTGGTTAGCCCAGTTCTCGTTAACGACAAGAACTCTAGCCTCTATCATATCGACTTCAGTTTCGACGAGCAGCGTCTCGGTGGTTCTGCTTTCGCTCAGAGCCTGGGCAAGGTGGGCAGCGATGTTCCTACCGTCAAGAACCCAGAGTACTTCGTTGACTGCTTCAACGCCGTACAGGAACTCATCAACCGTGGTTGGGTAATGGCTGGTCACGATATCAGCGCCGGTGGTTTGATTACAACTCTCCTCGAAATGACATTCGCCAACGTAGAGGGCGGTATGAAGATCAACCTCCACGACATCGCAGATGCCGACATCATCAAGACTCTCTTCGCAGAGAACCCAGGTGTTGTCATCCAGGTAAGCGATGCTCACAAGGACGAGTTGAAAGCATTCTTCGATGAGAACGGTATCGGTTATGCCAAGATTGGTTATCCAGCTCCTGAGCTCCGCAAGATTATCATCAAGAAGGAAGGCTTCGAGCACGAGTTCGATATCGATGCTTTGCGCGACGACTGGTATAAGACATCTTACCTCCTTGACCGCAAGCAGAGCATGAACGGTATGGCTAAGAAGCGTTACACCAACTATAAGAAGCAGCCTATCGAGATGAACTTCGGTTATGGCTTCAAGGGAACCCTCGCTAGCTACAGCCTCGACGCTAACCGTCGCAAGCCATCTGGCATCAAGGCAGCTATCATCCGTGAGAAGGGTACCAATGGTGAGCGTGAGATGGCATACTCTATGTATCTCGCTGGCTTCGATGTAAAGGATGTGATGATGACCGACTTGATTTCTGGTCGTGAGACTCTGGAGGATGTGAACTTCATCGTATTCTGCGGTGGTTTCTCTAACTCCGATGTTCTCGGTTCTGCCAAGGGTTGGGCTGGCGCATTCCTCTACAATCCTAAGGCTAAAGAGGCACTCGATAAGTTCTATGCCCGTGAGGATACCCTTTCACTCGGTATCTGCAACGGTTGCCAGCTGATGGTTGAGTTGAACCTCATCAATCCTGAGCACAAGCATCGTTCACACCTCTGCCACAACACATCCAAGAAGTTCGAGAGCACATTCCTCGGTTTGACCATTCCTCAGAACGACAGTGTGATGTTCGGTAGCCTGAGCGGTGATAAGCTCGGTATCTGGGTAGCTCACGGCGAGGGCCGTTTCTACTTGCCTGAGCCAGAGGATCACTACAACATCATTGCGAAGTACAACTACGCTGAGTATCCAGGTAATCCTAACGGCAGTGACTACAATGTAGCAGGTATCTGCTCTGCAGATGGCCGCCACTTGGCTATGATGCCACACTTGGAGCGTGCCATCTTCCCATGGCAGAACGCCTGGTATCCAGCTGATCGCCGCAACGACGAGGTTACTCCTTGGATTGAGGCATTTGTCAATGCACGTCAGTGGATTGAAGAAAGAGCTTTGAAAAAGTAAAAAGGTAAAAAAGTAAGAAGGTAAAAAATGAATAATAGCGTAAGTTATCTTACATTATTCAAAACATTTTTGAAGATTGGCATAGTCACCTTTGGTGGTGGCTATGCCATGATTCCTATTATAGAATCCGAAGTCGTCGACAAGCATCATTGGATGACGAAGGAGGAATTCTTGGATGCCATTGCTACTACCCAGGTTTGTCCGGGCGCCTTGGCCATCAACATGAGTTCCCTGCTCGGATATAAGTTGGCAAAGACACCGGGAGCCATCGTCTGCACCCTCGGCGCTTCGTTGCCATCGTTCCTTATTATCTTAGCGATAGCCATGTTTTTCCATCAGTTTGAAGACAACAAGGTTGTTGCTGCCATGTTTGCAGGCATCCGTCCTGCCGTCGTAGCATTGATAGCCGTACCTACATTCTCGCTTGCCAAGAGTGCCGGTATTTCGCTTGTCAACTGCTGGATTCCTATTCTATCCGCCCTTCTGATCTGGCTTTTGGGCGTCAACCCAATCTGGGTGATTATCGCAGCTGCCGTAGGTGGCTACATCTATGGACAGTTTATCCAGCCAACGGAATAAGATTAGTTAAAAGTTTATAGTTAATAGTTTATAGGGGCTACGCCTTATTGTAGGAATGCCCTATTAACTTTACACATTATTATATATATATGATATTTCTTCAGCTTTTCATCGTATTCATTCAGATAGGCATCTTCGGATTCGGAGGAGGCTATTCCATGATATCCCTGATTCAGGGACAGGTTGTTACGCAGTATCATTGGATGACGATGCAAGAGTTTACCGATGTGGTTGCCATCTCTCAGATGACACCGGGACCTATCGGTATCAACACCGCCACCTATTGTGGCTATACAGCTGTCCATAATGCCGGCATGAGTGGCATGATGGCTGTACTCGGAAGTGCCATGGCAACCTTTGCGCTGGTTCTCCCATCCTTGGTTTTGATGATTCTTATCAGCAAGATGCTGTACAAGTATATGAACACCACAGCCGTCCAGAGCATCTTCATCGGTCTTCGCCCAGCCATCGTCGGTCTGGTAGGAGCCGCAGCCCTGCTCCTGATGAATGGCGAGAACTTCTCTACGCCAGCCAATCCCTGGCATTTCTACATCTCCATCGCCCTCTTCTTTGCCACCTTTATCGGCGTGAAGGTGATGAAGATCAATCCTATCCGCATGATACTCTACTCGGCTTTTGCCGGACTGGTATTACTATATTAAACAAAATCTTTCGATTTTATTTGGTAGTAATAAATAAAAATCGTACATTTGCAACAAAAAGGAGATAGACCATGACATACTCACAGGCAGATATTACCGTTCCATACGCTGTGGCGAACTTTGCAGAGATTCGCCACAAGGGATATTATTATGTGGACAAGACCAACTATATTCCACTGCTTGAGCGTTACAAAGCACCAGTTTTTCTCCGTCCTCGCAGATTCGGAAAGAGTCTGCTCGTTTCCATGTTGGCTCACTATTACGACCGTAACATGGCAACACAATTCAAAGAATTGTTTGGTGGAACTTGGATTGGCGAACACCCAACAAACGAGCACAACCAATATCTCGTTGTAAGATATGACTTTTCCACAACTTCCGTTGCCAGCAAGAAGGAAGACATCGAGAAGAACTTCAACGCCGTGAATTGCAGTTCACTCCGTACATTGGTGGAACGCAACAGAGACCTTTTTGGAGATTTCAGGTTCAGAGAGGATGGCAATGCCTCCAACATGTTGGTTGAAGTATGCGAGTTTATCTCTTCCCATAATCTTCCACCTCTTTATATATTAATAGATGAATACGACAACTTTACCAACCAGCTACTAGTTGTCTTTAAGGACTCGCTGTACCAGGACCTGACCACAGGGGAAAGTTTTCTACGAACTTTCTTCAAGGTTATCAAGGCAGGCATTGGCGAAGGTACCATCCGCACCTGCTTCTGCACAGGAGTACTGCCTGTCACCATGGATGACTTAACCAGTGGCTACAACATCGCAGAGATGTTGACACTGAAGCCTGAATTTACCAACCTATTAGGCTTTACCCATGAGGAAGCAGCCCAATATCTGAAGTATGTCATCAATAAATATGGCCCTCAAGCCTCTTTCGAGGAATTATGGACTCTAATACTCAACAATTATGATGGTTACCACTTTTTACCAAATGCAGAACCATTATTTAACTCTACCATTCTGACTTACTTCCTCAAGAACTTTGCAGAACTGAAAGGCGGCATCCCTACGGAAATGGTAGATGAGAACCTACGTACTGACACTAGTTGGATAAGAAGATTGACCATCACGCTTGACAATGCCAAAGAAATGCTCGACAGCCTGTTGATGGATGGAGAATTGTACTATTCACAAGCCGATTTACGCAGCAAGTTCAACAAGCAAAAGTTCTTCTCCCCAGAGTTCTACCCTATCAGCCTCTACTACTTGGGTATGACCACCCTGAAGGACAATTACAAAATGGCTTTGCCAAACTTGACGACCAAGAGTGTATATATGAGTTACTACAACGAATTGAATAGTATCAGTGACAATGCCCGTAAGTTTGTTCCTGCATACGAGGCATTTGCCAGAGACAGAGAACTGGAGCCATTATTCCATAACTATGTGAAGGAATACTTAGGTCAGCTTCCAGCCCAAGCCTTTGACAAGATGAACGAGAATTTCATTCGCTGTTCATTTTTCGAGTTACTGAGCCGCTACTTGAGCAATTGCTATACATTCGCCATCGAACAGAACTTGCCATCAGGTCGTGCAGACTTAGTGCTGACCGGCATTCCTGGCACATCATTCCACAACGACTGCCGCATCATTGAGTTTAAGTATTTCAAGTCAAGAGACGCAGGCATTGTTGATCAATTGGAAGAGGCACACCTAGAAGATGCCCAACAGGTGAAGGCTTATGCAGCAGATATGCAGAAAGCTATCCTCACTATCAAATAAAAGCATACGTAGCTTATATAGCAGGCAACAAGGCTTGCAAGATTTTTAAAGAGAATAGTAATGATTGATTATAACAACCAATATGAAAGGTTAAATAAACATTATAAAACATGCCATGCCAATAAACAAGAATGCTTTCATAAGATACAAAATACTGGACAAATGTTTCAGCGACAAATACCATAAGTACTTCATAGAAGATCTTATGGAAAAAGTCAATACTCAATTAATAGATGCAGGAATAAAGTCTATATCCAAGAAACAGATATACGACGACATCAAGTTTATGAAAAGTAGCGAAGGATGGGAGGCACCAATAAGATCCTATCAAGATGGCAAGCGCAAGTACCTACGCTATGAGTACGACTTTTCCATTATAGAGACTCCGATAACAGAGATGGAAGTAGAGCAACTCGAAACGCTTATCACTTCACTATCTCGTTTTCAGGGCATACCTATGTATAGTTGGATTGAAGAATTGCTTACCAATCTTCGCTACCGCTTTGGTCTAAGAGGAGTAGAGACTAACTTTATCGGATTTGAACAAAACCGAGACATGAAAGGCTTGCGATTTCTATCCACTCTTACCAACTGTGTTATCAAACGCCAACCAATCCTCATCGACTATCGCCCTTTTGGCAAAGAGGTCGTAAAATGGACGATTCATCCGTACTACCTCAAGCAATATAATAATAGGTGGTATCTTTTAGGATATAATTCAGAATTTGAAGATTTATCCATTGTCCCATTAGACCGAATCGAAAATATCGAATATTCTGATACAACATTCAAAAGAAACTTGCGTTTCGATTTCGATGCTTATTTCCGTGACATCCTTGGCATATCCATAGAGAAGGACAAGAAGATAGAGCATATCCGTCTGAAATTCTCCCCACAACGCCTACCATACGTGATTTCCAAACCTATTCACCATTCGCAAATGGTGGAGAATGAATCAGAAGGAATTATCTCACTAAATCTTATCCCTAACAAGGAATTGATTTCTGAGCTCATTTGGTTCCGTGATGATGTGGAAATACTCTCTCCAGAGTCTCTTCGAGAAGAAATTAAGGAGATAATCGCAAAAATGTATCAAGAATATTTTGGTGTGAAGAAAGACTGCACAACATCCCTGTAAATTTGCAGCCGTAAACAAAAAAGCAAAAAACTATGCAGACAGTAAACAACAACTTCACAGTAGAGGCACTTGTTGCCAAGTATCGTAACTTCGTAGATGAGCATTGTCCAAAGAGCTGCGAATCTGATGGAGTACACAAATTTGATATGCCTTACAATGATGAGGCAGAAGAGCAGTTACTTGCTACTCTTTATAAGAGAGTAGCAGGTGAGAATGCAGACCAAGCTATTTTGGAAGCACTTTCAAAATATGTGGCTGATTTTTATGTTGATGCACTCAAGGAGACAGAGTTGGTATTCTTGGCTAATCACTTTTCTGAAGTATCAGAATCTATCTTTGATTGCCTCTATCATAATTTAAGAACAACACTTGACTTTTCTTTAGAAAAGCCATCTAAAGTAGCTTATGATACTTTGACCACAGCTAAAATAGGAACAGGAAAAACTATATTCATCGCCAATTCTGGATTTGGTGATATTGCCATGCTGTTTCCTGGCTGCACTATCAAAGGATATAGCAGCGAAGAAGAGATTTGTAAAAACAAAGTTTGGGCATTAGGACAAATCCGATTATTTGCTGCTGGTATAAAATCCGAAATCAAACAATATAGCAAAGACACAGAAAATAGCCAATATATGGCAGACATTGACATAGCTATATTTGGAGCAACAGAAAATTCATCCTGCATTAAGGCAGAGATGCTATTTACATTCATGCCTCAAAATAGCGAATCAATGCTATTTATGAACAAACGCGAGGCTGTTGATCTTTCTTTAGCAAACTTTACAACAAAGCTCGCTAAAGATAAGCAAATCTATTCCATCGTTTCTTTAAAAGAAACAGAGGAGACTCAAGCCAGAAGTACAGAGAAAAGAATTTTCCTCCATGTAAATAAAGCTGTTAACAGCTCTATTTGCATAAAGAATGCCGTTACAGGGAAAGAAACAAAGATATCTCCCGATTTGCTTAACCCAGAAATACTTTGGCCAAGCTATTATTTGACAGCCAAGCCAAAGGAAGGCATGTCTCTTTCAGAAATAGTGTCTTTCCAAGACTTAAAACCTAAGAATAAGGAAGACATTGTCTTTAAAAAGACAAGATTTAACGACGAGAAAGAATGTATAGAGTGGATACTCTCTGATAAAGAAAAGAATATCCTTGTTGTTGCTCCGACAAACCTTTCTACAAGATATGAGGATGCAAAACTCTGCAAAGAGAATTTACATCCGGCAGGCACCCCTTTGTTTGAAAAACAATTAGGATTGCTTAGCAATATTATGCAGCCTTGTGTTCTTCTCTTCGGAAGAAAAGATAAGCTCGTTGCTGGCTATATAAAGGATTTACCATCTGAAGGCATTGTTGCTTACTGGCTGTTCGCATGTCTTGTTCCAAAGGAAGGAATCGACGTGCGATATGTGGCAGCATTGTTGCTTACCCCAGAAGTCAGGAATCAAATCATATCCATCTGCGAAGGAGAAGTTGACGCACAACTTTTTCCACTGATTATGGATAAGATTATTGTTCCAAATCACACCGATTTGGAACGAGCTACATTCTTGTCGGAAGCCAACTATAATGCATTTGAGTCATCCCGTAAAGAGTTGGAACAAGAACATGAGAGCTATATCAAGGCTGTTCGTATGCGTAAACATGCATTGACACAGTCTGCTTCGGCCATAGAAGCTACTTTCTACGCATTGAATGCTTACAGAGAAAGACAAAATGGAACGATTTCAGACAATGAGCGTATTTCACACATCAAACAAACAACCGTCAAGGATGCCTTCGAATATCTTTCTATGGCAACTAAGGATTTGTTGGTAAAGTTGGACCATATTGCAGATGTGGAATACACTTTTACCAAGCCTGAATGGATTAATCCAGAGGAGTTCGTCGAAAGCTATATCCAAAAGCATGAAAATGGTTGGGTAAACTTCAAGCCTGTGGTAAAATGGGCTAAAGGACATAATTTGGCTGATAAAGACTTGACTGATTTATCCGGAGAAACCATATTGCATAAGGGAGAACCTATTTATACAATGATGTTCCCAAGAGATGCTCTCAAGCAGATTTTGGACAATATTGTTTCAAACGCCATATCTCATGGATTTATAGACAAATCCTACCACAACTACCAATTACGTTTTTCTTGGGAAACAGATGGTACTGCATTGAAAATGTGCGTAGAGAACAATGGAGCACCTATACCATCCGACCGTAGCACATCATCGCTATTAGAATATGGAGTATCCACCTCCCTTAACTCTAACGGACATCATGGAATCGGATGCAATGAGATAGACAGCATCATGCGTAAGTATGACGGAAAGATAGAACTTGTTTCTTCTCCAGATGACGAGTTCAGAGTCAAGTATATACTTACTTTCAATCGTACGAATATTCTTAAAACTCTTTAGATATGAAAGATTACGATTTAGACTTAATCCAAGTTCTTTGGGTTGAAGACGACCCTATGGTAATAGAGCAATACCCATTAAAGGCAGAGAACTTCGGATTACAATTAGTTGCTTTCCCTTGTTGGGATGAAGCAAAAGCAGCATTAGAAAATGATTTTGACCGTTGGTCTGCTATCATTTTAGATGCAAAATGCAAGTACCATCGTGACAGCGAGGATAATGCTGTAAGATTTCTTGGCAGAGCCTTAAATGACATAGCCCTCATTTGTGAAAAAAGAGGGCGTGTCATTCCATGGTATGTCTTGACTGGCGGTGATGCTGAAGAGGTATCTGACTCCATCAATGATGACCGTATGAAATGGGATGCAGATTGGACAAATAGTACTCATAAAGAATATTATTCCAAAAATGTTGACAACGAAATGCTGTATAAACGCATAAAAGTACATGCTAGGAAATCTCCTCGCCTTCAGATTCAGAAAATGTACAAGGATGTATTTGATGCTATAGAAGAATGCGGCATTGACGACATGGGGTACAATGCCCTTGAGGATTTACTCATTCCTATTCATTTTCCTGACACAATCGAGTCTAAAGATTACAATGATAAATTTGAGAAAGCCCGCGAAGTTTTAGAATACGTATTCCGTTCTATGGCTATTCATGGCTTATTGCCCGACTGGGGTAAGCAGGTGAACTTTACTTGGTCAAGTATTATCCTTAGTGGTAAGAATGCCACAAACTCTAAAGGAGAAATTGTCTATAAAAGTTATAAGCGCATTCTCCCAGAGGCAATGTCAAAGACAATGAAAGTAATAGTCAATATTCTTCCACCCTTCTGCCATTCCGAGAATAGTACAGAAGAGGATATAAGTAAGAAAGAATATATGGAACGCGTACAATCATCCACATTCTTGCTAAAAAGTTTCACTTTCCAACTATGCGATTTAATCCTATTCTATCGCAGCTACATTCGTGAACACCCAGATGAAGAAAGAAATCGTTTGGAATGGGATAAGGCGTAAAAAACTCTTGCTACAATATTAGGGCGATATGACATTTTCCATCATATCGCCCTACTTTTATTTTGTTGTGAAGAAAGACTACACAACAACGTCGTAATTTTGCATCAGAAAACAAAAGACGACGATATGAAAAAAAACATTTCAACACTCGACCTACAGAATACAGAACAGCAAAAAGCATTCGACCTTGTTGCAAACACCAACAATTGCCTTTTCATTACAGGAAAGGCTGGCACAGGTAAGACAACCTTTATCAAACGCATCCAGGAAGAAACCAACAAAAACTTCTTGGTATTGGCACCTACTGGCATTGCAGCTATCACAGTCGGAGGACAAACGATGCATTCCTTCTTTGGCTTTCCTATGCAAGCCATTGGACCGCATACCAACATTGTACTTTCGTATGAGAACAAATGTATTCTCGAAGAAACAGATACAATCATCGTAGACGAAGTATCTATGGTAAGGTGTGATATGGTGGATGGAATGGACCGATGTCTTCGCATGGTATTCAAAACCAACATGCCTTTTGGTGGAAAACAGGTCGTTTTTGTAGGTGACTTGTTCCAGTTACCTCCTATCATCAAGTCTAATAGCGCCGATGCAGAAATGCTCCAAGACCTTTATGGTGCTGGAACACCATTCTTTTACAAGGCTTTTGTCTTGAAAAGAATGAACCTTCCCAAGATTGAGTTTCAAAAAGTATATCGTCAAAGCGATAAAGAATTTCTTGCCGTTCTGAACAAGATGCGCACAGGTGAAGTAAACCCTGAAGATTTAGAACTACTAAATCAGCATGTCGGCAAGGAGTATGAAGGGCAAGATTTCTCTGTAACCTTAACCGCATTCAACAAGATGGCTGAGAATATCAACGAGGAGAAATTAGGAGCAATTCAATCGGAAGAATTCTGCTATCAGGCAAAGATTCAAAACGAATTCAAAAAGAATGAAGCACCTGTACCAGAGAAACTCAGACTAAAAGTAGGCGCACAAGTCATATTCTGCCGCAACAACATAGGCAGTGGTTATATGAATGGAACAATCGGTAAAGTTTCAGAACTTGGCGATGATAAAATACAAGTGACTTTGGAAAGCGGCAAAACCATTGATGTCAAAGAAGTGACATGGGATAATGTCAAGAGCAAATACAATCGTCAAACCCACAAAATGGAAACCCAAGTTGTGGGAACCTTCACGCAATATCCTTTGAAATTAGCTTGGGCAATAACCATTCACAGATCACAGGGAATGACCTTTGAAAGAATGCACTTTGACTTATCTCATGGCACATTCTTGCCAGGACAAGCTTACGTCGCTATCAGTCGCTTACGTTCTTTGGACGGATTGACACTTAGTAATCCTATCCGCCCTTATCACGTCACCCAAAATCAAGAGGTAAGGGTATTTGCCAACTCTTACAATGACACAGAGATGATAGATGACGTATTAGGTGCGGAAAAGCGAATCTACCAATATCTAAGCACAAAAGACTACGACATGGCCTCAAAAACATGCCTGATTCTTATGCAAGACAAGATTCGCAAGAATGACTACCGAAACGCAGCCTTAATGGCCAAAAGAATGTTTGATATCATGCTGGATGACAATTGCCTATTAGGAAAAACCCAGAATGCTCAACTATTAAAGGATTGTAGCATGACTGCCAACTTCCTTAATGCCGTCATCTGCCTATATGGCAATCGTTATGAGGAAGCTATTGGTTACACAGACATGGTATTGGGGAGAAGAACCTGTCTTGAAGCGATGTTCATTAAAGGGCGTGCTCTTTATGAACTCAAGCGATATGACGAGGCATACGATGTAACATTCCAAATTGTCAACATATCTCAGGAAGGTGAGGAGAAAAAGGCCATTGACAAGAAGTTACTTCTCTTTGAGGCAAGAGTCAACGAACATATTGGCAATCCAATAGCACAATTCTGCAAAGAACTTTTCTCGCTCTGCCCAGAATTTCTTTCTACCTATATTATGTTGAGAAAAGTGTTTCAAAACTCTCACATAGGAATACAGTATGACAAGGAAGAAGAACACATCGAATTGATAGAAGCGTTTAATGACAAAAGTCTTTCTCAGCAAGATTTCTTAAAGAAGACGCAAGAGTGTACGGACGAAAAAGAACTTAAAATGCTACGCAGATATCTTATAAAAAATATGCAAAAGCTGCATCCTTAAACTTAAGAGGCTAACTGAAAAAGAACTTTTCATAACCTTAAAAAGTACAAACATAAAACAAGGAGTAACGCAATTTTATTGTTAGCTGCAAACAAAAGGTGGATTTTCATCAGAAAATCCACCTTTTACACTATAATTCGCTTTTTGTCCACCTCTTCTTTGTGTTTTTTGTGTACTTTTGCAACTGTGTATTAATAGCGGCATGAATTCAGACTTAGCTTGATTTCATGCCAACCAACAAGTAAACAAACAAACCTAAGAATAAGAAATGAATAAGAAAAGACAGATTTTACTTTCAGCAGTATTGGCCTCTGCTTTGGCATCCAACGCACAGGTTTCCATCAATGTAGATGCCTCTAACCCAGGTATCAAGGTATCTCCTAACCTCTACGGTATCTTCTTCGAGGATATCAACCATGCTGCAGATGGCGGTCTCTATGCCGAACTCATCAGCAACCGTTCTTTCGAAGACGATGACAAGAATATTCCTACCTGGAAAACTGCCGCTCAAGAAGGTGCAAAGATCAATGCACAACTCATCAATAAGGGTTTGCTCAACAATGCACAGGGCAAGGCACTCCAGCTTACCATCGCTGCCAAGCCTGCAGCTACAGCCTCTCTCATCAATGAGGGTTTCTGGGGAATCAACGCCGTGCAGGGCAGAACCTATAAACTCTCTTTCTGGGCTAAGGGTAGCTACAAGGGCGGATTGAAGGCTCGCCTCACCAACGCCAAGGGCGACAAGGTTTACGCAGAAACCACCCTCAATGCCAAGGTTGGCAAGAAGTGGACCAAATATACGGCAGAGTTGACAGCCAACGGAAACGACGCCAAGGCTCAGTTTGAACTCGTAGCCGACGGAAAGGGTACCATCGTTCTCGATGTAGTAAGCCTCTTCCCTCCTACTTTCAAGAATCGCGAGAATGGCTTGCGCCCTGACCTGGCTCAGCTTCTCTATAACATCCATCCTAAGTTCGTCCGCTTCCCTGGCGGTTGCTACGTAGAGGGACAGGAATCTCCTGAGAATGCTTTCCACTGGGAGAAGACTATCGGTCCTATCGAAGAACGTCCGGGCCATAAGAACGTAAACTGGCGCTACCGTACCAGCGACGGTATGGGATTCGATGAGTATCTGCAGCTTGCCGAGGATCTGAACGCCAAGCCTCTCTATGTTGTAAACGTAGGTTTGTGGCACGGCGGTATGACTCCTGTAGACAGCATCCAGCCTTGGATTGATGAGTGCATGAATGCCCTGGAGTATGCCAACGGTCCTGTTACCTCTAAATATGGTGCGCTCCGTGCTAAGAACGGTCATCCGGAACCATACAATATCGAGTATCTGGAAATTGGTAATGAGAACAACCAGCCGGATCCTGCGGCTCAGAGCGACCATTACTACGAGCGCTTCAAGAAGTTCAAGGATGCGGTTCTGGCAAAATATCCTAAGATGCACCTCATCGGTAACGTGGTGGCTTGGGGCGATGACAATCCTAAGTGGGAAAGCAACGAGAGCGTAGAACTCCTCGACGAGCACTACTACAGAAATCCTGCCTGGTTTGCCGAGAACTTCAACAAGTATGATAACTACGACCGTAAGGGCAGCGAGATTTATGTAGGTGAATATGCCGTAACCCAGGGCTTCGGCAATATGGGTTCGCTCGATGCTGCACTCGGTGAGGCTGTCTATATGATGGGCATCGAGAACAACTCTGACATCGTGACCATGGCATCCTACGCTCCTATCTTCGCCAACCTCAACAACCGTATGTGGGCACCGGATATGATTCAGTATACATCAGACAAGGTATTCGGAACTCCATCTTACTACGTTCAGAACGTGATGGCAAACAACATCGGTACCCGTGTACTGAAGGTGAACCTGGAGAATCCATACAAATATGAGCAGACCCAGGTGAAGCCAGCTATCTGCCGCGTAGGTATGGGAACATGGGGCACTCAGGTTTCTTTCGAGGACAAGGGCTACAGCGATGAGAACGGAAAGGCGCTGCCGATGACCTTGCAGGAGTTGCCTACCGATATCCGTGGACAGTGGAAGACAGAGGGTAGCCTCATCAAGCAGACCAGCAACGAAGAAAGCTGCATCCGTCTGAACCCAGGCGAGATTACCAGCAACGGCTATATATATAAGGTACGCGCGAAGAAGGATGCCGGAAACGAAGGTTTCCTCATCATCTTTAACTACGTGGATAAGAACAACTACTGCTGGTTGAACCTCGGTGGCTGGAACAATACCCAGCACGGTGTGGAGTCTATCGTGAATGGTGCCAAGAGTCAGATAGCTACTACCCCAGGCAGCATCGAAACCGGCAAGTGGTATGACATCGAGCTGAAAGTAGTAGCGACAGCATCTTCGCCAAGTTGGATGGCAAGGAAATATTCTCTACCAAGTTGAAGGCAAACACCCTTCCTGGCATCTTCTCTACAGCCACACTTGATGAACAGACGGGCGAGGTAATCCTGAAGATTGCCAACACCAGCACCGAGCACACCACAGCGAAGATTAATCTTCAAGGCAAGGAAATCAAGAATGGCAAGCTCATCCGCCTTTCTGCCAAGAATGGTCTGGAGGAGAACACCATCGACAATCCTACCAACATCTATCCTGTAGAAAACTACGTAACTACAGAGAAGAACGGTGCTACGGTAGAGATTCCAGCCAGCTCGCTGAATATCATCAGATTGAAATAACAGACTACATCCAGGGCAGAATGCCCTGGAATCCATATATAGGTAATAACATTTTGAATAGTTGATAAGAAAGTTAGTTAGAAAAGAGAAGGCGGCAACCTGCGTGATGCAGTTTGCCGCCTCGTTTTTTATGATTGTCTATCACCTTAAAACTTATTTTACTATCAACTTATAAGTTTTGCGCACAAAAATTTGGTAATTGAAAATAAAAGTTGTATTTTTGCACGATATTAAACAAAAACAACAGATGAAAAGAAAGCAATTCGTCATATCAACAATTATCATATTACTTCTTGCTCTTTTTGCTGGATGTAAACAGAGTTTTTCTCCTGCACTCAAGAAAGCAGACCAAGTGCTTTCAGCAGATACAGAGAAAGGAAGCAAAATGCTTGACAGTATCTGCCAGGCAGAGCCGAACATGTCCACTGCCAATCAAAGGTATTGCCAGCTTTTGAAATTAAAGGCAAGCGACAAGGCATATCGTCCCATTACGAATCAGAAACTTGTCATCGACTCATTAGTTTCATATTTTGAGCATGCAGGTGAAGACAACCTGCTTGCCGAAGCATACTTCTATGCAGGAAGAGTATACTACGAAATTGGCGACAAACCCGAAGCACTCAAGTTTTATCAGAAAGCGAACGAGAAGGTTGCCAAGGACAACTATGCCCTGCAAGGAGACATCTATTGCCAAATGGCAAACGTGTATCGCTATACAGACTTAAATAAAGAAGCATTAGCGGCACTGCGCCTTGCCTATCAGGCAGACTCGCTCAGCGGAAATATCAGAAATATGCTTTATGACATAAGAGATATGGGAGAAGTATATTTAGGACAAAATAATATTTTAAAAGCACAGAAAAATTTCTCATTAGGAGTAGAAAAGGCAAAAAAAAATAAAGACACCTTACTTCTTCTACTTTTCCATCATGGTCTTGCAGTGGCTTACAATAGAAAAGATGAGACAACTAAAGCATTGTCTCACATAAACTATTGCATCAACAATATTAATATACTTAATGACAAAAACGGAGTTTATGTTACTGCTCTTGACATATATACAAAAAATAACAACAAGAAACTTGCAAATATATATCGAAACGCTATTTTAGATTTCGGTAATATCACATCCAAACGCTACGCTTTAGAGAATTTACTAAAAGAAATAACATCCAAAGATGCTATTACCAATAAGTACTTCAAGAAATTTACACTCTACGATGACTCTGTTCAAAAACTCAAAAACTGCGAAGCTACTAAAAAAGCAGAGCAATTGTACCAATACAATCTAAAAGAAAGAGAAAATACGAAACTCAAAGCAAAGAATCATTTCAAAAATATTTCAATTATAATAGCATTTTTTTTCTTGATTATCATATTCTTTAGCTTTCAAATGAAAATTAAGAATATGAAGCAAGAGCAAGAATTGCTTAAACTTAAAATTGATAAATTGAAACAATTAGAAAAACTTGCAGAATTAAAAACACAAGCTAAACTCAACTCAGAGCAAAACTCTATAGGCACTTCCAAAATACAAAATACAATTAACAAAGAAATAAAGGAAGGTACTTATAAACTATCAGAGGAAGGTTGGAGGAATCTCAAAATATTAATAAACTCTACGTATCCGGAATTTGATAAAAATCTAGAGGCATTCCTCTGTACAAATCCTGTAGAATACAAAATCTGTTTAATGATAAAATTAGGTGTTACCCCTTCAAATATTGCAAAATTTGTTAATGTAACAAAAGAAGCAATAACAGCATCTAGAAGAAGAATGTATATAAAGGTTTTTAAGAAAAAAGGAACACCTTCAGATTGGGATAAAGTAATCCTCTCCTTATAGTCACCTGTAAATCAAGCATATCCATTAATATACACGTTTGTGTACATCAATGGATATGCTATTGTACACTCTCTGTACACTCTTTTTTTTTGCACTTCATCTGTTTTTCTATATCTTTGCAACCGAATAAAAAATTTATTAGATTATGAAACATTTATTATTTACCGCATTGCTAATTGTTGCAACAACAAAAGCTTATGCAGAAAGGGAGTTTATTCCTTTACAAGTACACTCGTCAGACCCGACTGATAGTTATGGTCAAATTCGTCATGCTCCACCTAGAGTTAGCACACCTATTGTAGAGATTGTCGAGAACGTTATTTACATTCGTTCTCGACAAACGGGTGTAGACTTAACTATTGCCTTAGAAGATATTGACGGAAATAACATATATAATGTATGTACTACCACAAATGACAATTTGTCTATTTGGATATCACAAGATATACTAAATAAAGCTCACATCATCACAATAAACATAGATGGAAAAGAGTATTTGGAGAGATTTAATAATATTATTAATAATAAAATAACAATTATGAGAAAGATTTTATGCATTTTAGTAGCCTTTGTGCCTTTCGTGTTCAGTTCATGCTCTAATGACATGACTAGTGTTGCAACCTCTACAACAGCTAACAATTCTTTTACACAGCTTTGTACTTCTATTGACAGTTTAAACAACACCTACAATGTAGGACCTCAAACTAGAAGTCTCAATAAATGGGGTGGTAAAGTATTCTCAGCTGTAGTTGATGGCATAACAGGATATATTACCGGACCTGCTGGTCCTATTGTAGGCACTTTATGCTCATGGGCCTTTGATGCCCATTGGGAAAGCTGTTCAAAAGCTATGGCAACAAGAAGTAGCATGAAGATACCCTTAAAAGATTCGCTACTTCTTACAACAGAATCACCTACATATGTAAATGCAAATAATACTACACTTAAAACAGATTCCATCGGATATTATCACAACAAGATTTTAGATAAAATCAGCATGTCAAGCTCCAAATATATAAGGGAAGATAATGAAATTGATTATGATAATTTATTCAAGGACTGTATCAATTATGCTAAGAATTATGGCATAAACACTTCTGAAGCAACACAAAATTATGCAAAATATTTAGCTCTATCAAAAGACATAATTAATGCATTTTCAAAATGTGTACAAGAGAAGAACGATATAGAAAGTGCCTATGATGAGGTTAACAAATCATACATAAAACGATTCGAAAATAACAACAGAATAAAAGATGCTGAAATAATCCAAAAGAAGATAGTTACAAAATTATCAACTCTAGACAAAAAAGAGGATATAAAAAAATACGCAGATCAAGTATTCCAACTCTATGATGAAGCAAATATTGAGCCTCAACAAAAACAAGATTTCAAAACGATTACAAATGTAACAGTTAATAGTAAATTATATTGGGACAATGCAAAACTACAAGAATTTGAGTAAATGTTTAATGGTCATTCTTGGCTTGACCATAGCATTTTTTATTGGAAACTTGATGATCGATGCCATATTCAATGATAGTATTGAATGGAAGACATCGCTATTCAAAGCTATTATAGCTGTATGTATTATTTATATCCTCAAATACTTTGAAAAAGTGTTTCAAAGGAAATAAGAACGTGCAAAATATCATAAAAGATACGGAGAATGGCTACACCCGTAGCCATTTTCGTACTTTTGCTTACGTTTTCGTTCTTTAGACCATTACAACAAATGGGCTATCGGACCATATATTAACATTACAAGATAGATCATTATGAAGAAAAGTTTAATTCTAATCATGGGTGCCGCAACTTTGGCGATGCCTATGCACGCCCAAGAGGAAAGTAATGCCTCACATTACTCCATCTTAGACCATCTGACATTTGATCTCGATGCTAGCGTGGGAATGGAGAACAAAGGTATGACACCTACTACTTTGAACTTCGCCCTTGGCTACCAACTTACTCCACGCTTCTACGCCTTCGCCAAAACTGAAGGTAGCATCAACCTCTACAAGAAAGATGATGTGAAGACTTATTTCAAGAGCCAAGCTTTAGGTGGTGGACTGGGCTTCAAACTCTTCAACCCTAAGACTACCGCACAAGGGGTAGATCTTCGTCTCTCCATAACCAATACTATCGGAAATGCCGACTGGAAATACACCTCCTATAATGCTGATCTCATCCTCTATCCGAACTGCAAGAAGAGTAGAAGTGTTCCCTATATCGGACTAGGTTTCAGACACATTAATTCTCACACCTCAGGATTATCCAATTGGAATGGCATCACTGGAACCATCGGTTTCAGATTCTAGAGATTACATCTTCAATATGATGATAAGAGCCAACAATATAATGCAAGATATTTATCAATATGCCAAGAAAATTGATACAAATAAATCATTTCTATCTGGAAGTGGTTAACAAAATAAACCAATATAAAGGCGATAACCTGCGTGATGCAGATTGCCGCCTCGTTTTTTATCTGTCGTTTAATTAACCGAAAACATAATTGAAGAGCAGGAAGATGCTCAGGATATACAGCGTAGGATTCAGATCCTTGAACTTGCCCACCATCATCTTGATCAATACATAGCTCAGAATACCAAGGCAGATGCCATCGGCAATACTGTAGCAGAGTACCATCGTAATCATCGTGATAAAGGCAGGGAATGACTCGGAGATATCCTCCAACTCAATTTTCTTGAACGAATCGATCATCAATACACCCACCATTACCAGGGCACCACTGGTGGCTGCGCTCGGAATCAGCAGGAAGATTGGAGCCAGGAAGATACTCAGGATAAACATCAAGCCAACAAAGAAAGATGTCAGACCCGACTTACCACCCTCGGCAACGCCCGAAGCACTCTCCACATAAGTGGTGATGGTAGAGCTACCCAGCAATGCACCGGCTGTAGTACCGATGGCATCACTCATCATCGCCTCCTTCACACCCGGAATCTCGCCCTTCTCATTTTCCTTGACACCGAGTTTGGAAACCAATCCCAGAACCGTTCCGATGGTATCGAAGATATTGACAAGCAACAGGGAGAATACCACCATGAACATCTTAGGAGTAAAGAAGCCGGTGAAATCGAACTGGCAGAAGATAGGAGCGATGCTGTGAGGGGTAGATACCGGCATCCAGTTGTCAGAGAACTGGGTTACGCCCATCGGAATACCTATCAATGTAGAGATGATGATGGCGATAAACAAAGAGCCCTTCACTCTTCTCGCCATCAGACAGCCGCAGAGCAGGATGCTGATGAGACCCAGGATGCTGACTGGTGTAAACTTGCCGAGCTGCACGAAAGTATCCGCATTGGCAGTAATGATGCCCGCATTCTTCAAACCGATAAAAGCGATAAACATACCGATACCAGCCGAAATGGCGAATCGGAGATTCTTCGGAATACACTCCAATATCTTATCGCGGATATTGAGAAAGGTGATGGCAAGGAAGATGATACCCTCTACGAGCAATACCGCCAAAGCCTGCTGCCAGGTCAAGCCCATAGCCTGACAAAGGGTGAAGGCGAAGAAGGCATTCAGTCCCATACTAGGAGCCTGGGCGAAAGGCAACTTTGCCATGAAAGCCAGCAGGAAGGTGGCGATGGCTGAAGCGATGGCTGTGGCAGTAAAGAGAGCTCCCTTGTCCATACCTGTGGTGGCAAGGATGGTAGGGTTCACTGCCAGAATGTAACACATGGTCAGGAAGGTAGTCATACCAGCTATCAACTCCGTCTTGACCGTAGTAGTCTTTGGGTCGAAACCCAACAAAGCTTTTTAATTTGTTCATTTCTTTATATTTATATTTATCTCTATTTTCTCTTTCCCCCTTTTCACAACCCAATCCCGTTGTTTTTTCGGGGCGAACAAAGATAAGAAAAAATAATGAGGAATGCCTTATTTTACATGTTTTTAACTCATCAGAACACCTTATTTTACATGTTTCGGGGTATTCAGAACAGCTTATTTTACAAGTTTCAGTATCTTTCAGTCTCTTCTACGCTAAAATACTATGGCATAGAGTGTATCGGAGGCAAGATAACGCATGATAGTAAGTTTCATTTGCCAAAAGCCCGATAGTGGTGGCAAAAATGCCTAAAAAAGCAACTTTTGGCACCACTATCGGGACTTTTTCCGCATTTTCGTTTTC
>ENA-OPYQ01000010-OPYQ01000010.1-human-gut-metagenome-genome-assembly--contig:-NODE-10-length-52827-cov-2.758235_pt1 | contig 52827 bp, 52 predicted proteins | sample MGYA00242471_ERZ504479 | MGnify/ENA primary metagenome ERZ504479 (study PRJEB26092, sample SAMD00036225) | human gut metagenome | host: Homo sapiens | study: EMG produced TPA metagenomics assembly of... | reverse complement strand
CAGGATGATACGGAACACGATAACGATGAAACCTACCAGCATCAATGGTGAATAGATACGGAAGGTATTCTTGATCTTATCGTTGTCTACACGTAGCAGGATAGATACCAGGATGACGCCAACTAGCCAGGAATATTCTACCAGCAGCTGGCTTGCCATAATCACGAAGTTCTGGGTAACCGCCATTCTTACGATACCCAGGATGAATGCGAAGGTTACTACCGTCATCGCCATGATAAGGCATGGTCGTTTTGCCATAAAACTTTCCTTTCTGTTCTCGAACATACCATGCTTCATGAGTTGGGTAATCACGATGCGGATGGTAAAGAGATTGAGGAAGATGGAGATTAGTCCCCAGAAGACGATGATACCAAAGAGAATGAAGATGATACGAACATCCCATTGCGACATCATGCCCGGTACGGGCTTGTATTTCTCGGTTACAGATGTCTTCGCCTCCTTATAGTTCATGCTGATATTGCGGAGTATACGCAGATAGTTGTCGTCTCCATTATTGAAGATGCTGTTCTGGATATCTTCGTATCTGCGGTTGGCATAGTCGTTGAGCGCCTGTAACTTACGGTCGGTTCGGTCGTAAGCCTGCACATAGGCTTGCAACTGTTTCTGTTTCTCTACCAGCTGGCGGCGGATATTGACTGCCAGAGTCAGGTCTACGTTTCGGTTCACCTGTGCTTCTTCGCTGAGAAACATGGTGTTCATGCCGTAGAGATAGTTGATGAGCGAATCGAAACGAGCCACCTCAACATTGTTCTTCTTGATCATCTGGCGGAAAGGAACAGCCTTCGACTTAAACTTCTTAAACTGCTCTGTAGCCTCATGACAGGCATACGTCATGTCGAAAATATACCCATTGCGCTGCGAATAGAGCATGATGGAGTTCTGGTCAGCCTGTTTCACAATACTGATGAGTTCCTGAATCACAGCCAACTGTTGAGCCTTGGCAGCTTGGTTCTGTTTCTCCAAGTCTATGTGATAGTTGGTCAATTCTGTACGCAGCATATAGAGTGTTGTGTCCAGGTTGGCTTCCTTGAGCACTGCGTTGCTTGGCAGCACGAATGCCACCATCAGCAGAATTATGATGTATAGTCTCTTCTTCATATTTAGTAAATTTGACTGCAAAGTTATTAATAATTCGTGAAAAAGCAAAGAGAAAATCGCCTTTTTTGATATATTAGCATCTTTACGTTCGATTTTTAGGGTTATCTTTTGCATTTTTCATATAAATTGATTACATTTGCAACGTCAAAGGATATGTTAATTAATCAGATAAGAATATGAAGATACTCATAGCAGATAGTGGCAGTACCAAGACCGATTGGGCTCTGGTTGATGAACAGGGTAACTTGATGGTTACCTGTAAGACGCAGGGCATCAGTCCGATTCATCAGAGTGATGCCGAGATATTGGATGTATTGTGTAAGGAACTTGTTCTGTCAGAGCAGCCTCAGCAGGTTTTCTTTTATGGCAGTGGAGTAACCGAGGCGATGAAGTCTCGCATGAAATCACTCTTGCAGCAGTCTTTTCCCGAAGCCAAGGTTGAGGCAGAAGGTGATATGCTGGGAGCAGCCCGTGCCCTCTTTGGCAAGAAACCGGGTATTGCCTGTATTTTGGGAACCGGTGCCAACAGTTGTCTTTACGATGGAGAGAAGATTGTGATGAACACGCCTCCGTTGGGATATATCCTGGGTGATGAGGGTAGTGGGGCAGTAATCGGCAAACTTTTTCTCAATGGTATCTTCAAGGGCACATTGCCTGTATCGCTAAAGAATAAATATCTTGCCTGGTCAGGCTTGGATTATCCTACTATTATTAATAAGGTGTACAGACAGCCGCTTGCCAATCGCTTTCTGGCTTCCATCTGTCCTTTTATCTCAGAACAGATAGCAGAAGGTGAGAAACACGAGAACGGGACTGACGAACTGAATGAAGCGATGGCTCTCTATCGTATGATACTGGAGAGTTTTAATCAGTTCTACGCAAAGAATCTCACACCTTATATTAAATATGTCAAGGCGAGCACCGAGGATATAAGCCAGTTGGAGCCAGGCATGAAGGCATGGCATTCATCCTTGGAAGAAGAAATCCCGATGCTTGGTTTTGTTGGAAGCATAGCTCATTACTTTGAATCACCTTTGAGAAATGTGATGGAGGATGAGTTTCATCTCAAGATTTCCCAGATATTGAAAGCTCCGATGCCGGGGTTGATAAAATATCATGTTAATTAAACTAGTTTGATATAAAGTAGGTGTGGGCGCATATCAGGGGAATTTTTCTCTGATGTGCGTCCTTTTTTGTGCAAATATCGTACATCCTAACATAATATACCTATCCTTTTATCAAAAGTATACATTCACGCTACAGTTTTTTCGCTATCTTTGCAACATGATAACTTCAAAACCCGATAATATGTTAGATTGATATATGAAGAAGATAGTTATGATTATATTGGCTGCCGCTCATTTTGCTTGGGCTGGCGCACAGGTAAAACCAGTGGATGACCGTATCTCGAAAATGAAACTCACGGCTACCGAACTGGCTCACTATATGGCTCCAGGAGTCAACCTGGGTAATACGATGGAGGCGTGCGACTGGAATGATGTCTTTACCAATCAGGCAGGACTGAAGTCGGAAACTTCATGGCAGAATGATAAGACTACTGAGAGCTATATCCGGAGTTTGAAACAGCAGGGGTTCAACAGTCTTCGCATCCCTACATCCTAGGTGGCTGGACATCTTACGGATAAGGAGAATATGACCATAGATCCTGTCTGGATGAAACGAATCAAGGAAATCGTAAACTATGGTCTCAATGCCGGTCTCTGTGTCATCATCAACGAACACTGGGATGGCGGATGGATGGAGCATGATGCCTTTACCAGTGGGGCGAATGTGACAGAATATAAGGAGATGTTCCGCAAGCAGTGGACGAATATAGCAAAGGAATTCAAGACATATGACCAGCGGGTTCTCTTTGCTGCCCTCAACGAACCGGGAGTGGGAGGCGCCAGTCCGCAGGTTCAAGGCGACATGCTGGCTCCTGATAGTAAGGAGTTTGCCGACCGTCTCCTGGCATACGAACAGGTGTTTATCGATGCCGTCCGTGCTACCGGTGGTAATAATGCCAGCCGTGTGCTCATCGTACAGACTCCAAAGACCGAGATTGATTTGGCAGCCAAGGATTCTTACGACATCACCCGTCTGAAAGATAATGCGAAGAACCGTCTGATGGCAGAGGTTCATTTCTACGATCCTTATATATTTACCTTGATGGACAAAGATGCCGATTGGGGCAAGGTGGCTCTTTATTGGAAAGGATATGCGCCAGCCGATGACCAGGGTCGAACCGTAAACACCATCTGGTATAATAATAAGAACGTGGATGCCTACCAGCATATCACCAATCAGGTGATGAAGATGAAACAGAAATTTGTAGATCTGGGTTATCCGGTAGTCATCGGCGAATATGGTGCCAACCGTAAGGATGCCTCTCTCTTCGGTGGTAATCAGGAGAAGCATAATGAGAGTATGATGGCATGGTATGGTGCTGTGACTGCCGAAATGATGAGGCAGGTCTTATCCCATACGTCTCAGCCGCTTCCTCACATGACCATCTTCGACAGAAAGAAGCAGGTAGTTTCCGACTCCTATATATTTAAAGGTGTGATGCAGGGAGCAGCCGAAGGGATGGAAGATTACCTGAAAATCTATCCGAAACCTTAGAAAAATAGAGAAAAAGCAATATTATATGTAGAAAGGGCAAAAAAGTATCATGCTTTTTTGCCCTTATTTCGTTATCTTTGCAACCGAAAATGAATCTTTAAACTGTAAACTTAATAAATAGATGAAGAAGATATTTGTTTTATTGATGATGGCATTGGCTACATGCAATATCTCTGCGAAGTCAAACTTTGTGCAGGTAAAGGACGGACATTTCGTTCGCGACGGTAAACCTTATTATTATGTAGGTACCAATTTCTGGTATGGTGCCATCCTCGGTTCAGAAGGACAGGGCGGCAACCGCGAGCGTCTCTGCAAGGAACTCGATAAGATGAAGGAGATGGGCATTGACAACCTCCGCATCCTGGTGGGCTCTGATGGAAAGCGAGGAGTGAAGACCAAGGTTGAGCCGACGCTGCAGGAAGCTCCGGGCGTTTATAACGATACGATTCTTGCCGGTCTCGACTATCTGCTGATGGAGATGGGAAAACGCAAGATGCTGGCCGTGCTCTATCTGAACAATTCCTGGGAATGGAGTGGCGGTTATGGCTATTACCTGGAGCAGGCTGGTTTGGGCCAGGCTCTCCGTCCTAACGAAGATGGATATCCTGCCTTCATGAACTTCGTCGCCAAATATGCATCCTGCGAAAAGGCGCATCAGCTTTTCTATGATTATGTGAAATTCATACTTACGAGAACCAACAGATATACAAAGAAGAAGTATAAGGATGACCCGGCTATCATGTCATGGCAGATAGGTAATGAGCCTCGTGCTTTCAGCAAAGAGCAGTTGCCTGCTTTCGAAAAGTGGCTGGGTGAAGCGAGCAAGCTGATCCGTTCGCTCGATAAGAATCATCTGATTTCTATCGGTAGCGAAGGTAAATGGGGATGTGAAGGTGAACTGAACTGTTGGGAACGGATCTGTGCCGACAAGAATGTGGATTATTGCAACATTCATCTTTGGCCATACAACTGGAGTTGGGCGAGAAAAGACCATTTGCAGGAAGATTTGGGAATCTCCTGCCAGAACACAAAGGAGTATATTGATGAACATCTTGAGGTATGCGGACGTATCAGGAAGCCATTGGTGATGGAGGAGTTCGGCTATCCTCGTGATGGTTTCTCTTTCTCAACTTCTTCTACAACAGAAGCACGTGATGGATATTATAAGTATGTGCTCAGTCTTGTTGGCGACAATGCTGCATCTGGCGGTTACTTTGCCGGTTGCAACTTCTGGGGATGGGGCGGCTTTGCCAATCCTAAGCATGAGCAGTGGCAGGTAGGTGATGACTACACCGGTGATCCTGCTCAGGAGGCGCAAGGTCTGAACTCCGTTTTCTCTACCGATAAATCTACATTGGATGTAGTAAAGACGCATGTAGACAGAATGAAGAAGATTGGTAAGTTATAAGTTTAGTGAAATTGTTAGTTGTTTTAGGAGGGTGTGCCATCAGTTCATGGTGCACCCTCTTTTTTTGTTTGACTTTTTATGATAATACTTTTATGTTTTTTCGTAAAAGAATTGCCATATAGTTCGTTAACTGTTTGATTATGAGTATGTCCCGATATTGCAATAGCTTTTTAATTGCCATAATCTGCCATATATTGCCATAAAAATAGCGATACTCAGGCGTTTTTGGTGATTTTTAGCGGTGTTTTTGATGCTGTTTTTTCCCGTATAATCTCCAATGCTGTTCCCGAAATTGCGTCCCGACGTAGCATCTGGTACGTCCCGACGCAGTAACAGATGCGTCCCGACGCAGCTCCAGATACGTCGCGACGTAATTTTAGATACATCCTGCCCAGAATCAAGTGAGCCTTATTCGAACTCCAGATAAACTTCACTTGAAATGAGAAACCAGAGGGGGATGATTTTTTTCTTTTCCTTCTTTTTGAAAGAAAACCCCTGAATTTCTTGGCAGTTTCAATCAAAAAGAGAGGGTATGTAATGCCCTCTCTTTTTGATTTTATCCGTTTCGAACATTGATTAATGTTCAAGATATAGTCCGTTTAGCTTTTCCAGGAAAACACAAACTTCATCATTTATCATTTCCATGAACCCATGAGTCTTTTTGTTCGATACACCAGGATATGGAGTATAGTAATGCTCCTCAATCGGTTCTCCCTGGTTTCTGCCAAACATCAGGTAAGCTATGTGATGCTGCTTGAGTACTGTAAGCAATGTCTCTGAAAAAATACTGGAATCACCAATAGATTCTACTCCTGTTGTCAGTCCGAAGACATTGTTGTGGTCTTGGGCAAAAGGCAGAGCCTGCTTCACAATCTCCTTGATGCTCTTCTGGTAGAGTGGGAGGTCGATGGCATTTTTGCTTTGCAGATATGTCACGTTGATCACATCAATCTTGTTGTCCGGATAGCGATCCATCAGATTCTTGCCCGGCTGGTAGGTTTCAGAATAACTATAAACTACATTCGTTACATCCTCGTCATCCAAGAGATCCTGTATCTTCTTGTAAAGACTGATATAGTCGTCTTTGCTGAGTTTACAGTACCATGTCTTACCGTCTACAGGAAGAAGATTGAGTACTACAGGTGCTTTGATACCATAACCATCTTGCAGTGTATCAAGATATTTGGCAACCTGTTTGGTATATTCCTCCAGCATATCATCATTGCCGTTATAATCAGGCATTGTCCAGTTCATGATGAGTAAGCCTCCCTTACGGAAGTGTTTCAGCACATCTTCCCTGATAGCCTTGAACGGAACGCCGTCTATGTTCTGTGATTTTCCATTTTCAATGCCAGCCAACTCATATCCATTTGCAGCCGGTCTGTAACCGCAGAGAGTTTTCAAGTCGCATCGGTCGCTGTCACATTGCCAGCGGTTCCAGCCTATTCCGGTTAAGGTTCCATACATCTGGCCTATCAGCGTACCTTTGTTGGCATACGCTTGATGTTGGTTTTCAGATTCTCTGTGCGGGTTGTGAGACCGCTCATGGCAATCTCGTCATACGATTTCTTTTTCTTCTCACCGCATGAAGAGAAAGCCAGGAGGGCCGCGAATATCAATATAATATATTTGATTCTCATAATTTGTTATTCATTATAAGCCTTCTTCATGGCTTCTACCACGGTAGGCAAGGTCCACTGTGGCACACTTCTGTCTGTTCCGTCGAAGATGCTCATCCAGTAGAAGGTGGCTACGCCGTATGCCTTTGCCTGCTTCACGATGTCGGCAGCCTGGTCGGCAGCAGCCTGAATCTCGCTGGCAGAACTGGTTTTGCTGACACTCTTGCTTCCGTGTGTACCGTATTCGCCGATGATGCAAGGTATGCCCTTGCTGATGAACTTATTTTCCAGGCGGGTGAACATATTCTTGATATCATTGCTGCAGGAAGCATCCCACTTGCCTTTCTGGGCAAACCAATCCCATGGATCATAGGTGTGAACTTCTACGGCGATATGTCCATCCACCTTGTCGGTAGGGATGACGAGGTTGTTCAATACGTCGTCACCATTAGCTGCAGCATAGGTATTGATGATGAGGTTGCGGGTCTCGTTGTTGCCACCGGTAGCACGTACTGCATTCACGAAACTCTGGGCATATCTGTTCAAACCCTTATAGCTGCTTGCGCTCTTTGGTGCATTCCAGGTGTTGTCGGCATCAAGCATCTCGTTGTAACCTTCGAACACCAGATGATGGTCGTAGTTCTTGAAACGGGTGGCAATCTGGGTCCAGAGATATTCAAACTTCTCCTTGTTCTCCTTATAGTTGGCTTCATCAGCTTGATCCAGTGCTTCACATCCTTATCGTCTGCACCTGTATCATGGTGAACATTCAGGATGCAGTACATACCGTTATCAATCACGTAATCAACGATTTCCTGTATTCTGTTCATCCAGGCTTCATCCACGGTTCCGTCTTCCTTCATGTGTTGGAACCAGGTAACTGGAATGCGGACAGAATTAAAACCGTTCTTCTTCAGAAAATCTACCATCGGTTTGGTGGTAGGAACCTGTCCCCATGCTTTCTCGAAATCAGTAACAGAATTGCTGTTCATGTTCATCCACATGGCAACTACATCTGTGCAGTTGCCGAAGTTGGTACCGATGCCCATGTTCTTCACAGCATCTACTGCGCTTTCCTCTACATAGTTTGCGTTCAGGTTTACCTGGTCGCGGGTAATCACGTTCTTGCTGCTCAATGCTGCCTTCCACCAGTCGTTGGATGGCATGTTGCTTCCATACCAAGGCATGAAGAAACTCCATTTTGCACCGGCGTTCCATGCTTCGTCAATACCTGCGGTAGCTGTATTGTTGTTGGCATCAGTTCCGCACTCAGCCAGAGCGATGAGTTTACCAGGATAGCGTGCCTGAATCTCCTTGAACTCCTGAGCCTGCTTGGCAGCATCATAACCGTAGAGGTCGCGACCGATGATATCTACATACTTGTCGCCGGGATACCAGTCGGCATCATTGTCATAGGTATTGGCATCGCCATTGTAATTCTGTGTGGTCCAAGCCCATATCAGGTTGTGGATTCCCTTGTTCTGGAAGTAATTAAACATGGTCTGCCAAAGCTTCTTGTAGGTCTCGGCACCATCATATCCCCACCAGAACCAGGATTTGCCCCAGCTGGCATCAGATTTCAAACAGGCATTACCGGCAGCCTCATGGAAAGGACGCCAAACGGCAACAACGCCTGCATCCTGCAACTTCTGCAGAACTTCCACCACCTTGTCCATCTCCTGATAGAACCATTTGTTCTCCCAAGAGCCTGCCGTCAATACGTTGGCTGCTTTGAAGGATGTTTCGGATGGGGTGCAGGTCACACCGCTACCATCTGTTCCCGGAGTGGTGTTTTCTGTCTTAGGCACGTTGAAGTGCCACATCAGCGATACCAGTCCGCCCTGGTCTGCCCAGTTGGTAACAGGGGTGATGTCGTTATAGTTGATCCATCCTTTGGAACCCTGCTTAGGAACATAGATATGGATAAAATCATAGCAGTTCATGGCAGGATACTTGCCTGTTGCCTTATAAATCTTATCAGCCTCTTTGGTGTTCCAGTTAACGTCTGCCATGATTGAAGAGATGATCTTGCTGCCATAATTCAGCTGCAGATATTTGTAGAGACGCTTGGTCTTGTCTGTAGCTGAAGGGTCTGCAAGATTCACATCGCCTACTTCGCTTTCGTGATAGATAGAGAAGACGACATTATTGATCTTGTTGATGTCGTATTTTTCCCAAGCTCCGAAGTCCTCCAGACCTTTCAGATAAATTTCCAGTTGGTTGTTGGCATTGTGCTTCATGCTGCTGATGGTATTGCTTTCGCCAGTCAGATTCCATTCAGCTTGTTTTCCTTCCGAATAGTTGATGGTAATCTTGTCACCATCAGTTTGTGCCAAGGCAGTGAATGAAATCATTACTGCCAGGAGTGAGAGTAATATCTTTTTCATTGTCTTGCTACTTTGATGGATTTGTTATTGATTTTAATGATGTATACGCCGTGGGTCAGCTCATCCAGCGGGATGATGGTCTTGTCTCCGGCGAGGATAGGGGAGAGGCTTACAGCCTTTCCGTCGAGAGCGAAGGCGCTCACCTTGTTGTGGGGTCCATCCACGATGAGGCGGTCACCTTCGAAGGCAAACTTACTGTTGGCTTCAATTTGCTGGATGCCCGTAGTGATACCGTAGGTGAAGGTCGAAACCTTCCACAGTTCGTAACTTGCGGTAGTGGCAGTGGAAGTCACGGTCATCTTGTCATTTCCGAGGTATTTCCGGTTGAGTGCTCAGTGCAAACTCTATCTTGCTACCATCGTTGAATGATACAAACAGCGACTTGCCGTCGGCAGCTTTGGCTGAGATGCAGCTCAGAGCTATCAGTAAGGATAATGCTATTTTCTTCATATCGGGTTGATGTTTTGGTTTTAATTAAAAATGTGGCGCAGTTGATATAACTACGCCACAAATTTACGAATTATATTTCACATAAATGCGTTTTTTATGTTAAATATTCTAGCTTATGGAAGGATTGTAATCTTGGTAACGCCTGTCAAGTCGCCCTGAATAGCAAAGCCACATGAGTTAGCAACTTCTACAGCTGTTTCATCAAAAACATATTCAAGTATACGCTCTGAAGGATTCCAGTCTGCAATAGTTGTTATATTTGGCCAACCATTTTCATTCTTATTGATCTGTACTTGTCCCTTGACGGTAGGGTCTTTGTACACAATCAACTTAGAACCAACTTTTACCTTTACTTTTTCAAATACTTCTTTGGTCAAATAGAATTTTCCACTGCCACTTGACCATGAGAAATCAAATGGATATGTTATTTTCCCATTATCCATATTCGTTACAAGTTCTGCGATATCCTTTTCTGCAGGAACCACCTTGAACTCAGGACCTTCAATCTTGTTGCCGTCTGGGTCTTCCATCACGATCTTGTAGGTATCAACTTCTGCATTGGCAGGAACCTGGCATACAATCTCTGTATTGGTACGAGAAGTATAGCGGTTTACCTTGTAAGAACCGATATAGAGGTTCTGGATGTTTTGGAAGTTCTTGCCAGTGATGGTGATGGTTGAACCTGCTGTAGCTTCTCCAGGAGTGATAGAGCGATAGCTGGATCGGTAGCTGCCTTGATGCTCAATGCATCCTTCTTCACCTCTATGGTTGTACCATTCTTCAGGTTGAGCTTGAAGCCTGTACCGGCGCATGCTGCAGGAACTGTTACTGCGATGGCATTGGCATTCTGAGCTGCAAATTTCTCAACTGTCTGTTCTACATCGCCAGGGAAGGTGATGCTTGCTACGAGGTCGAGATCTGTACCCTTGATGATGGTCTTATCGCCAGCTGTGATAGCTGCTGGTGTGCAAGAAGCTACGGTTGGCTTCACCAAAGTATAGGCTACTGTTACAGTCTTGCCGTTGGCGAGACTCAGGATGATGCCATTGGCGTCCTTGGTTTTCTCCTGTGCATCCTCTGGAACAGTGGCAGTTACCTTGGTTGTCTCTACCTTGTTGAGCTGAGATGCTGCAGCATTAGGGAATGCAATGCCTGTAATCAGATCCATATCCTTACCGGTAATGGTGAGTTCTGCACCATTCTTCACTGGGTTAGGTGTTGCAACGAGCTGGGTAGGAACTACGGTAATGATGTTGCCTACAGGAACCTCGATACCGCTCTTGGTTACTACATAGAAGGTACCGTCTGTAGCCTTGGCAGGAACAGCAACAGTAATCTCTGCTGCACTCTGTGACTTAAAGCCGGCTGCATCTACAGTTGCACCTTCAAACTTCACGCTGACAATCTGGTCGAATGAAGTACCCTTGATGCTGAGGATTTCGCCTGCCTTGATGTTGCGGTCCTTGATAGGAGTAGCCTCTGGAGTATTGATGGTCAACTCTTCCTTGGTCTCCAGGGAAGTACCGTCCTTGGTGGCGTCTGTCAATGTGATGACACCTGTACGAGCCTCTGTCGGAATCTTCACCTGGATGGTATAGCGGTCGTGACCTACGAACTCTGCCTCCTTGATGGTATCGCTACCTGCGAAGATAACGCCGTGCATCAGGTTGAGGTAATCACCCTTGATGGTTACTACGTCGCCTACATTACCTACCATAGTACCTTCGCTACCTACGAAGAACTTGGTGATTTCGATGTCCTCACGATAGGTGATAGGAGATACGGATGTAATCTCGCCGCCCTTCTTGGTCTTCAGGACAATCTGACCCGGCTCGCATTTCTCAGCAGGAACCTGGATGGAAATCTTACTCTGCTTACCGCTCTGGAGAGTCTCGTATGCGGTGATAGGGTCAGCACCTGGAAGGTTGACAGACTCAATCTGGTCCAGATTGGTACCATAGAGATATAAGGTACCGCCACGGAGCACTGGGCATGGACCGAATGACTGGAGGGAGATGTCGTTGCCGTACTGATCGGTAGAGAGATCATCTCCGTCGCTGCACGCTGTCAGCGATAGCCCTACGAGGGCTACCACCAACATGGCGAATATTTTGCTTATCTTTTTCATATCAATTCAGATTATAAGTTTATTTGTTTGGAACCACACGGATGTTGTCAATCTTGATGATTGGGTTACAATCCACACCCATAGGCAATACGCTGGCATCGTTGTAAGCACCCTTGACAATAAAGATGTTGAAGGCACTGAAGTCGTTCACACCTGTATAGCTCAATCCCTTGTTGCCATCGTAGTCATAAACGAAGTCTGCCAATGGAATGGTTACGGTTACCCACTTACCTCGGTGTTATATGTCTTGTCGTCTGTATTCTGCCATGGCATGTAGAGGCACGTGCCAACTTACCCTGTTCGTGGAAGAAGGTGTTGTTTGCTCCTGCCAATACGTTGCCATAGATATCCTGTACACCTGCACCACCATTGGAAACCTGGCTTACGCTACCAAAGTAAATCTGCATAGGTGCAGCCGACCAACCGTTGTCCTTCGGTATGCACATCTCAAACTTCAGGCTCATGTTCTTCCAATCGCTGAAGTCTGCAAGATCCTGCATACGTGGACGGCTGGAGTAGGTCTCTGGGTCCTGCCAGCTTCCTGGCCAGTACTCGAACGAGAAGTTACTGTCGTTCCAGCCACCATCTGCGCCCATGGCTGTCTCACCGAGAACCATGTAGTTGCCAGAGAGTGATGTGCCATCAGAGGTAATGGTACGATTGTGCCAACCATTGTTGCCCAATACATCTCTGCCTTCCTTCCAAGGAGTATCGAAGTCGAAGAGCATACCGCGGTTGTCCATATAGCGGAAGCCTGCCTTGGTTGTACCATTGATGGTGGTGATGGTGATAGGCTCATGCTTTGGCATATCCTCAGGCATGTTGAAGCGGATGCTGTTCTGGCTGATCTTCAGGTCCTCGTAAGGAATGGTGTAGTTATCACCCACCTTGATAGTCAGATGACTGTTGTCGTAATCCAGGAAGTAGTCGCCCTTGATGGTTACTTCCTCGCCTGGAGCTGCCCACTCGTTGCTCATGCTGTTGATGGTTGGAGCTGGTACGATGGTCTTGAAATCGTATGCCACGGTGTCCTGCTTGCTGGTGATGAAGTAGATCTTATCACTTACCTCGTTAGGGATAGCCTTTGGCACGGTTACGATGATGGTGTTGTCCGTCATGTAACTGGTGTTCAGGACTGCAGACTGGTCGTTGAAGTTGATTTGGGTCACACTTCTCAGGTTTCTACCCACAATACAGATGGTATTGTTGAGAGATGCACCAGTAAGCAGTGAGTCCTTGCTGGCAGCATCCACAGGGCGAACATAATCGATGGTAGGAGTTCCGCCTGCAACTTCATACTTGTCTGGCTCGTCCTCGCAAGAAGTGAATCCTGCGCTGGCTGCAACAAGTGTCATGGCGAATAAAGCCCCATTTATATTCTTGATATTCATAATGAAATTCTCTTTATTGATTAATAACTATATGTATTACGTACATCCACATGGATTGGAGAAGCGTTGCTACCCAAATTAGGGTTCAAGGCTACATCCTCTGTTGGGAATGGCAATGTAAAGCTGCTGGCTGTTACATTAGGTGCTGGGGTATTCTCATCATACTCCATTTCTGAGTTGTCCCATGTGCCACTGCTGTAGTATGCCTTGTAAACTGCATCGCAGTTCCACATCTGGTTGCGGTGCTGTGCCTTCAACTCCTTGATGCAGCTGTCTACATCGTAGTATGCGCGGCGTACGTAATCGTACCAGCGGTCACCCTCACCTGCAAACTCCAGGCGGCGCTCCTTCCAGATGTCATCAAATGTAAGAGAAGTCTTTGTTACGACCCCTTTCCACTCGTATGCACGGCCACGAACCTTGTTGAAGCAATCCAGGGCAAGTGCATCGGTATTGTTACCCATCTGTACCTGTGCCTCTGCATAAATCAGATAAATGTCTGACAAACGGAGGAGTGGAGTAGGGAGAGCATTAGACATACGGTTTGGAGTGATGCCCAATTCTTCCTTGTGGTCATAGTTGTCACCATAGAGGTGCTTCACGTTGCTACCACCGCAAGGACCCTGGCACTGACCAGTTGCAGCTGCATTGTAACTCTTGTTATACCAGAAATCCAGGTAAGAGAATCCCTTCTTCAGACCGTCCTTCTGTGCATTGGCAGGAAGGTCGTGGTCTCTCCAGAAGTAAGAATATACATCGCCTGGCATCATGATGGTTGCCTTACGACGGTGGTCAGGATCTACACGGTTTGCTGGATCATCCTTAGGAGATACACCGAAGGCTTCCATCAAATCGATAGATGGACCGCGCCAACCGCCCCAGCAGTCACCATTCTCATCGAAACCTTCTGGAGCCAAGTCGCTCTGGAGGGTGTTCTGAGAAGTCCACTGAGTACCTACTGTCCAGCGCCATGCAATCAGAATTTCGTCGCAGAACTGGTTAGAGCCACGGAAGATGTCCTCGTAGTGCTCCATCAGTCCTCTGCCTGAGTTCTCGATGACATCCTTGGCATATTCGGCTGCCTTCTTCAAATCGTCCTGATTCAAGGAGCCCGAAACACCAGCCTTGGTCAGATAAACCTTACTGAGCAGACCTTCTGCACAGTAGTAGTCGATGCGACCCGAAGTGCTCTTTTCCTTAGGAAGAAGCTCCATCGCCTTTTCCAGGGTCATGATGATATATTCATAAACATCAGCTTTCTCTACCTTGCTAACACTATTGTAGTCACCTTTACCAAGACTTTCTGAGTTGCTGTGGATGATAGGCACATCACCGAAGGTACGTACCAGATAAAAGTATGCCATCGCCTTCCAGGCAAGACACTCGCCCATGCACTGGTTTTTTACCTTTTCTGAGGTGTTGATGGCGTTCTTCAATGATTCGTAAACGGTACTGCAGTGACCAATCTCTGCCCAGAGTGAGTAAGACATGTTTACCAGATCCTCATCGGTACCATTGGTACTGAAGTTCATGTAAGGGCTTGAGCCCCAATACATATTACCCGACATAACCTCACCAACCTTGATGAAACCACGCTGGAAATCATACCAAGGTGAGCTATAGAGATAGTTTACGCCCGAGATGCAGGAAGCATCACCGTTGTAATAGTTCTCTGTGTTGTAATTGTCCTCTACAGGTTTGTCAAGGAAGTCTCCGCAAGAGGTCATTCCCATACCGAGGAGCATTACAAATGCTGTATATTTAATATTCTTAAATTTCATAACTGTTCGTTTTGGATATTAGAATGATAAGTTCAAACCAAATGTAACGGTGGTTGGAGAAGGGTAGCGACCGAAATCCAGACCATATACATTCGCACTCTGAGTAGAGAGACCTACCTCTGGGTCGTAACCGCTGTAACCGGTGATGGTGAAGAGGTAGATGCTGTGAGAGTCAGTCGGAGATTGGTCAGACCAATCTTCTGGATGAGCTTCTGGTCGAATGTGTATCCCAGAGCCATGCTCTTCAAGCGGAGGTATGAACCATCCTCGATATAACGGTCGCTGAATGCGTCGTTATCGTTAGGGTCGTTGATGGATGCACGTGGGTACATCGAGTTTGGATTGTCAACGGTCAGATTAGAGATGTTGTCATACCAGTTACCAGTCTGGTTTCCATCCTTGGCTACGAGGTGAACTCGCTTGTTGACATCTTTCAACTGGTTGCTCCATGGAGAGTTCATGTGAGTCATCTTCATGTTCAGATAGTTGGCTACCTTGGCGCCTACAGAACCATTGATGAAGATATTCAGGTCGAAGTTCTTGTAGCGGAAGGTATTGTTCCATCCGAAGGTCCACTTTGGCAGTGGAGAACCGATGTTGGTCTTATCATTCTCGTCGATGATACCATCGCCGTTGATATCCTTGTACTTCAAGTCACCTACATAGGTGGTGTTGCTGCGGCTGAACTTAGATGGGTCGTCAATCCATGCATAGTGCTTGGTGCCATCTGCATCTGTTGTTACAGAGATTGGGTTGTTCTTCTGCAGGGTCTGTACTGGAGAACTGATGATATCGTTGTAATCCTTATATACTCCCTCTACTACGTAACCGTAGAAGTTGTAGAGTGATTCGCCTGGTGCAGAACGGGAAACAACGTCGCTCCACTGTCCCTTACCGAGCAATGCGGTACTGCCGGAAAGACTCTTCAACTTGTTCTTGTTGATAGAGATGGTGACGTCTGAACTCCAGTCGAAGTCCTTGGTGACGATAGGGTGGGTGTTGAGGGCAATCTCAAGACCGGTGTTCTCGATGTCGCCATAGTTTCCGTATGGTGCAGCGAGGGCTGAAGATGCATTACCGCTGGTACCCATGATGGAAGGCAGGTTGAGCTGCATCAGCATGTCCTTACTCATCTTCTTGTACCAGTCTACGGTCAGGTTCACACGACTGTTGAAGAAACCGAGGTCAAGACCTACGTTCACTGCTCCTGAGTCTCCCACTTGATATCGAGGTTCTTCAGGTTGGCAGGGCGGAAGCTGGTACCCAGGGCTGTATCCATGGTGCTCATCGCAGAACCCCACTTGTAACCACCGATATTGGAGTTACCTGTCTGCCCCCAACCGATACGCAACTTACCATTGCTCAACCACTTGATGCTCTTCATGAACTGCTCGTTGGTGAAACGCCAACCCAAAGCCAATGAATGGAAACCTGCCCAACGGTTGTTTGGACCGAAGTTAGAGCTACCATCATAACGATAGGTATAGGTAGCGAGATAACGATCATCGTAGTTGTAGGTTTCACGGGTGAAGAAGGAAGCCATAGATGAACTTCCCCAACCTGAACCAATCTGTGGGTCGCCCTGGCCCAATGCTGGGTTGTGAACTACATCGTTAGGAAGATTGGTGTTGAATGCTGATACATAGTCATATTTTGATTCCCAGCACTCCTGTCCGAGCATAGCTGTGATACTATGTTTGCCGATAGTTGTAGAATATTGCAGATAGTTGTTCAATGACCAGAAGGTATTGCTGTTCTTCTGCAGACGGCTTTGGTTGCTCTGACGCTTCCAGGTTCCGAGGTCAATCATCGGATTATAGGTCTCACCTTTGGATGCACCGATATCGAAACCTAACTGGCTGTGCCAGGTCAAGCCCTTCATCAGGGTGATATCTGCAAAGACACTACCGTTTAAGCTCTGGCGGTCGAGCAGAATATCGTCTTCCATAGCCATGGCGATAGGGTTAGGATTGGTGAATCCTTCCTTAGATACGCTTGAGTAGCCGCCATCAATATTGTAAATCTGGATATCTGGAGGTGTAGTCAATGAGTAGTTGATCAAACCTTCTGCACCGTCTGCCAGCTTCAAGCTTTCTGCTGTCTTTGAATAAGTTGCGTTCAAGCCGAGCTTGAACCACTTCTTCAACTGTGCAGAGAGGTTCACACGCATAGAGTAGCGCTGGAATTCAGATCCGATGATGGTACCATCCTGGTCTGTCCAGTTGCCTGAAATATAGTAGTTTACCTTATCTGTACCACCCTCTGCGGCAATCTGGTGAGACTGCTGCCATGCTGTCTGGAAAATAGCATCCTGCCAGTTGGTACCGATACCGAGGATTGATGGATCGCTATATACTGGGTCTGGCTTGGAGATTTCGCCCTGGTTAGCCAGATCGTTGTAATATTCTGCAAACTCGCGCAAGTTCATGATATCCAGGCGCTTGCTCTGTCGGCTTGCAGCTACGCTACCGGTATAGGTAAACTTAGCTTCGCCTGCCTTACCCTTCTTAGTAGTAATCAAAACGACACCATTGGCACCCTGTGCACCATAAATGGCGGTAGCAGAAGCATCCTTCAATACTTCCATGCTGACGATATCGCTAGGGTTGATCAAAGACAATGGAGATACTGCAGAGTGAGAACCATTACCGAGCTTGTCACCCAAACCGAGTGATGAACACTGTTGCTCTGGGAGTTGAAGATGACACCATCTACAACGTACAATGGCTCTGAGTTGGCGTTGATGGTAGCGATACCACGAACGCTAACGGCTACGGCAGAACCTGGCTGACCGGAAGTCTGGACAGCGTTCACACCGGAAATCTTACCCTGGAATGCCTGGTCTACGTTGGTGATAGGAGTCTGCTTCAATGTCTTTTCATCCATGGAAGCAGAAGCACCAGCGAGGTCGCTCTTCTTCATGGTACCATAACCTACAACTACTACTTCTTGAAGACTGTTGTTGTCTTCGGTCAAAGTAATGTTGTACTTGTTCTGACCGCCCACCTTAAATGATTTGGTGATGTATCCAACATAAGTTACCTCTACAGTCTGTCCGGCACCTACATTCAGTGTGTAGTTACCATCAAAGTCTGTCACTGCGGCATTTTTTGTGCCTTTCACTTTTACTGTTGCACCGATGATAGGACCCATTGCATCGGATACGTTACCAGTAATCTTCTTGGTCTGTTGCACAGCCTGATTCGTTGTGATCTGGGCTGCGAAAGTTTGCTGAGGGGAGATGCCGAGAAGACTCAGGGCAGCTACACTAGCAAGCAACTTTTCTCTACTTTTAAAGTTCATACAATTTTTGTTAGTTGGTTAAAACAGTTTGGCTCTTTCACTTATACGATCGATACGGGAAAGAATCCAAATCGGATTATTGCTCTCTGATTATTCCTTCGTCATCTTTTTCTGATGAGAAGAAAAGGCTAGAGGCTAGCTCTAGGTTGCATTTACTTTTTCCATTGTTGTGATTATATTTATTTGTTTTTATATTGTTTATTCTAAACCTTTAGGCTATTTTGTAAATCTGCTGCAAAGATAGCTATTTTTTGCAAAATAGCTTGTACATATTTTGCTGATTACTAATACTTTTCTGCTTTAGTGAAAATAAAATGTAATTTTCGTCATATTTATTAAAGATTAAGTGTTAGCGTTACAATTTATTTACTTGATGGTTGATTTATATTGATTATTCTATTATTTATCTAATATATAAGGTACGCGTACATTATTTATTATATGAATTGTCATAACCTTTTGTGCTTTGTTAATTGGTCTTTGGTTGTTTCCGGTCAATTCTTGAGTTGAATAGAGTGTGTGTTTTGTTATTTTCTTTGCTTTTTCTGACTTGATGTGTGTCAATTCTTATTTCTGTTTTCAGATATTTTCGAATATTTTTCTGCCTTTGCAACAAAGTATGTTTATTCAGCAAAATAATACACGGATATATCGGAAATTATGCCTAACTTTGCAACCGTAAAACTGAATGTTTAACTAACAAGATTACCAACGACAATATGAATCATCGTATAGCAAATGTTTTTAGGTTAATAATTATAGGTGTTCTGATGAGTGTGCTGGGGACTTCAAGCCTCAGCGCACAAATCAGAGGAAACAACATCGTGGTAACGGTAACTCCTGACCATCAGGACTGGAATTACTGGGTAGGCGAGAAGGCTAACTTCACGGTGAATGTGAGAAAGAGCGGTACGCTACTCAACCAGGTGAAGGTTGATTATGAAGCCGGTCCGGCAATGTTTCCGGAGGTGAAGAAAAGTACCACTCTCAAGGGCGGAACCATGAAATGGTGCGGCAGTCTGAACAGACCGGGCTTCTATCGTCTCAAGGTTATCGCTCATGTTGATGGCAAGGATTACGAGGGACTTTGCACGACAGGGTTTTCTCCAGAGAAGATCCAGCCTTTCGCACAGGAACCTAAGGATTTCGATGCTTTCTGGAAGAAGGCACTGGATGAGGCAAGACGGAATGACCTCAATCCAACCAAGGTGCTTCTGCCTGAGCGTTGTACCACGGATAAGAATGTATATGAAATAAGTTATAACAACAACCGATGGGGCTCTAAGATGTATGGCATCCTGAGTGTACCGGTAAAAGAAGGTAAGTATCCGGCTTTGCTCCGTGTACCTGGTGCGGGTGTACGCCCTTATGCCGGCGATACTTATACGGCTCCTGCTGAGTGCATCGTACTGGAAATCGGTATTCACGGTGTTCCTGTTACCATGCAGCAGAAGATTTATGATGATCTTGCCAATGGCGAACTGAAAGGCTACTGGGATACCAATCTCGAGAATCCTTATCGCAATGCTTACAGACGGGTAGTAACCGGTGCAGTCCGTGGTGTGGATTATATCGCTTCGCTCCCTGAGTGGAACGGAAAGACTATCGGTGTAACGGGTTCATCACAGGGTGGATTTCTTTCCATCGCTGTGGCAGCTCTCGATAAGCGAATCACATTCCTGGCTCCTGTTCATGATGCTATGTGTGATTATGAAGCTGAGATTCACGGAGTTGCAGGCGGCTGGCCTCACTATTTCTATAAGGAAGACAAGGCACAGGGGGCTGCATGGAAAGAGCAGAAACTTACGGATTTGGAAAAGGCAAGACTCGAAGGTGCACGCTATTATGATGGCGTCAACTTCGCCCGTCGTATCACCGTTCCTGGCTGGTACAGTTTCGGTTATAATGATGAGGTGGTTCCGCCAACATCATCTTACGGCCTTTATAATTCGGTAAAAGCGCCTAAGACCTTGAGTCTGTACCAGATGACCGGTCATTACTGGTATCAGGAGCAGTGGGATGAATGGCAGGCTTGGATTATTCAGCAATTAAAGAAATAGATATATGATAGGAAAAAGAATTTTGATTGGTGCAGCTTGCCTCATGGCGATGCAAGGAGCTGTGGCACAGGTTGATGGCGTTACGGACGCATCAGTCCAGACTGCCAATACTTCCAGCTGCAAGGGTAAAAAGCAATGTTGCAATACTCCGGCAGAGCAATTGAAGGTTAGACTGCAGAAATTACTGAACAAGGGAATCATGCTCGGTCATCAGGATGATCCGGTGTATGGTACTACTTGGAAATGGGATGAAGGAAAGAGCGATGTATTACTCACTACAGGTGATTATCCTGCTGTGATGGGCTTTGATCTCGGTAAGCTAGAGCTCGACAGCAAGGAGAATCTCGATGGTGTGTCTTTCGATCGTATGCGAAAAGAAATCATCGCCCAAAATGAGAGAGGAGGCATCGTTACTTTGAGTTGGCATCCTTGGAATCCGGTTACTGGCGAGAATGCCTGGGATCCGAAAGGTGATGCTGTAGCTGCTATCCTGGATGGAGGCGCCCAGCAACAGAAGTTCGACGGATGGCTCAAGAAGGTTTCCGATTTCATCCTTTCTTTGAAGACAAACGATGGTAAACTGGTTCCTGTCATCTTCCGACCATGGCATGAAATGAATGGCGGATGGTTCTGGTGGGGAGCTAGCAGTTGCACACCTGCACAATATAACCAATTATACGTAAAAACCCTAAATATACTTACTAAAGCAGGGTGCAATAACATCGTTTGGGCTTGGTCACCAAATCTCAGCGACGAGAAGACGGTAGAAAAATTCCTGGAGCGATTCCCGGGAGAAAAGTATGTGGATATGCTGGGTGTTGACGTCTACGAGTTCGACAACAGCGATGCCAACTATCAGCAGAACCTTGCTGCTACGCTCGATGTGCTGATGGAGGCAGCCAAGAAGGTCGGCAAGATTCCTGCCCTCACCGAAACGGGTTGCAGGGGTATCTCCAGCAAGAAGGATTGGTTTACCCAAACCCTTTGGCCTGTACTTCAGAAGTATCAGTTGAGTTATGTACTCTTCTGGCGTAATGCCTGGGATAAACCTCAGGAGGAAGCTATCTTCCTGGAGTAGGCGATGGTGCCATCGTCGAGGACTTCAAGGCATTCAAGAAGGAAAAGAAAGTCCTCTTTGCCAAAGACATTGTAAAGGTAAAAAAGTAAAAAAAGATATATTATGACTACATTTCAAGACAAAGTGAAAGCACTTCGCGCTCATTATGAGGAATTGTTGAGCCGTAAGAATGAACCCGTAGAGTGGGGAAATGGTATCTACGAAAAGTATAAGAACCCAATCCTCACCGCAGAACATACACCATTGGAGTGGCGTTACGACTTCGATGAGAAGAGCAATCCGTATCTCATGCAGCGCATCATGATGAATGCTACGCTCAATTCGGGTGCCATCAAGTGGAATGGTAAGTATCTCCTCGTTGTTCGTGTAGAGGGTGCTGACCGCAAGAGTTTCTTTGCCGTGGCAGAGAGTCCTAATGGTGTTGACAACTTCCGTTTCTGGGATGAGCCTATCACCATGCCGGAGGATGTTGTTCCTGCTACCAACATCTATGATATGCGACTCACAGCTCATGAGGATGGCTACATCTATGGCGTGTTCTGTGCAGAGCGTCATGATGATGCACAGCCTGGCGACCTCAGTGCTGCTACTGCTACTGCAGCCATCGCCCGTACCAAGGACCTGGTAAACTGGGAGCGTCTTCCTGACTTGAAGACCAAGAGCCAGCAGCGCAATGTGGTTCTCCATCCGGAGTTTGTTGATGGCAAGTATGCTTTCTATACCCGTCCACAGGATGGTTTCATCGATACAGGTTCTGGTGGTGGTATCGGTTGGGCTCTTGTTGATGATATCACTCATGCCGAAATCAAGGAAGAGAAGATCATCAATGCCCGTCACTATCATACCATCCAGGAGGTGAAGAACGGTGAGGGGCCTCATCCTATCAAGACTGATAAGGGCTGGTTGCATCTGGCTCACGGTGTTCGTGGCTGTGCCAGCGGTCTCCGCTATGTGCTCTATATGTACATGACTTCTCTTGAGGATCCTACAAAGGTGATTGCAGAACCAGGTGGATATTTCCTCGTACCGGAAGGCCCTGAGTATATCGGTGATGTGATGAATGTAGTCTTTGCCAATGGTTGGATTGCAGATGAGGATGGCAAGGTATTTATCTACTATGCTTCTTCTGATACCCGCATGCATGTGGCAACTTCTACCATCGACCGATTGGTAGATTACTGCATGAATACACCAAAGGATGATTATCGCACTCAGTTCTCAGTAGAGAAGATCAAGGCTTTGGTAGCAAAAAATAAACAGACTTTAAGTAAATAAGTTTCAGGTATTAAGATTGTAGGGATTCGTACTCCTCATCCGTATTATCAGATATAGATGGGGAGCGAATCCCTTTTTTAGTAATTTATAAATTGTCAATTAAAAATAATGGCTCGTTTAAAAGAAAAAATAGCTTATGCATTGGGTGATGCCGCTGCGGGTGGTATTGTATGGAAGGTGATGTCTATCGCTTTTCCTCTGTTTTTTACAAATGTCTTCGGACTCTCGTTTGCGGATGCGGCAGTACTGATGCTCGTAGCCCGCATGTTCGATGTGGTTACTGACCCGCTGATGGGTACTCTTGCCGACCGTACCCAGAGCCGTTTCGGTACCTACCGTCCTTGGCTCATCTATGGTGCCATCCTTTCGGATTGATATTCGCCCTCTTGCTCTATACTCCAGACTTCGGTCCTGTGGGCAAGCGAATCTATGCTTACGCCCTCTATCTGCTGATGATGGCGGTATATACCATGGTGAATGTGCCTTACGGCTCATTGCTCGGTGTGATGACCGAGGATGATGATGAGAAGAACCAGTTCTCTTCTTTCCGTATGGTGGGTGCTTATGCCATGGGATTCGTCACCCTGCTCTCTTTCCCTTATCTCCAGAAGATGGTAGGTGGAACAGCCGCACATCAGTATGCTGTCATTGGTGCCGTGCTCGGTATTATTGCAGCTGTGATGACATTGGCTTGCGGACTCCTTACCAAAGAACGTCTGAAGCCGAAGCGCGCTGAGAAGTTCTCTTTCCAGCAGTTTGCCGACCTCGTTCACAACAAGGCTTGGCTCTATATGACAGCCATTGCTGTGTGTACCAACTTCTTCAACGGATTCCGCTATGCCGTAGCTGGCTATATGTTTGATTACTGTCTGCATGGCAATGTAACCATCGAGGGATTGATTATCAACTATACCGTTTTCATGGCGTTTGGTGAAGTAACCTGTATGATTTTCGGTGGTGTATCTCCTTGGTTCACCCGTCTGGTAGGCAGCAAGCGCATGGCATTCTTCTGGGCTGCAGCACTCTGTCTGGTTCTCTCGGTTGTCTTCTTCTTCATCCCGATGAATCCGTCGTATATCTGGGTGATGATAGCCATCGTTATCCTTACCTCTATGGGTATCGGTATCTATTCGCCATTGATGTGGTCAATGTATGCCGATGTAGCCGACTACCATACCGAGCATTTCGGAACATCAGCTACAGGTCTTATCTTCTCTTCCGGTACGATGAGCCAAAAGTTTGGTACTGCCATTTCCGGTTCTCTCATCGCCCTCTTCCTGGGCTGGGCAGGTGCCAACATGATAACAGATAAGATGGGTAATACGATGATCGACCCAGCCAGTGTCACCGATTCTGTGCTTACGATGGTATGGTCATTGTTCTCACTCTTCCCAGCCGTCATCGCCTTCCTGCTGATGGTGCTTGCCTGGAAGTTCCCTATCCGCAAATAATTGTTTTACATAACTAATAATCACTATTAAAAAAGGAAAAATGGACAATCTTAAAGAAACGATGCGGGATGTTCTGGAGAACAACATCCTCAGCTATTGGCTAACGAAAGTGAAAGATGAAGAAAACGGTGGCTTTTACGGACGTGTAGACGGTAACGACCAGGTACATCCTGTAGCCGAGAAGGGAGCAGTGATGAATGCCCGTATCCTCTGGGCGTTTTCTGCTGCCTATCGTGTCTTGAAGAAGCCGGAGTATCTTGAGGCTGCCACCCGTGCCAAGGATTATGTGCGCGATTATTTCCTCGACAGGGAATATGGCGGCATCTACTGGAGTGTTGACTATCAGGGTAATTCGCTCGATACCAAGAAGCAGACTTACGCCATCGGCTTTGCCATCTATGGTTTCTCGGAGTATGCCCGTGCAACAGGTGACAAGGAGGCGTTGGATATCGCCATCTCCCTGTATCATGACATCGAGAAGCATGCCTTTGATGCCAAGAACAACGGATATATCGAGGCATTGACCCGTGAGTGGAATCCGATTGCAGACATGCGTCTCTCTGATAAGGATGAAAATGGTTCCCGTACGATGAATACCCATCTGCATATCATCGAGCCATATACCAATCTTTATCGTGTATGGAAGACTCCGGAACTGGAGAAGAGCATCCGCAATCTGCTCGATATTTTCACCGATAAACTTCTGAACAAGGAGACTTATCATCTCGACCTCTTCTTCAATGACGAGTGGGAGGGCAAGCGCAACATCGAGAGCTATGGTCATGATATTGAGGCGTCCTGGCTGCTCCACGAAACCGCGCTGGTTTTAGACGATAAGATATTGCTGCATAAGATAGAGCGCATCATCCGTCGTATAGCCGATGCTGCAGATGAAGGCTTACGTCCGGATGGCAGTATGGTTTATGAGCATTGGAAAGATGGAGATAAGTATGATCTCCAGCGCCAGTGGTGGGTGCAGTGCGAGAACATCATCGGACATATCGACCTCTATCAGTATTTCCGTACCGAAGAGAATCTTCTGGTTGCCATCTCTTGCTGGAACTATGTAGCCAAGCATCTGCTGGATAACAAGAACGGTGAGTGGCACTGGGCTATCCTGGAAGATGGTACGGTGAACAAGGAGGATGATAAGGCGGGTTTCTGGAAATGTCCTTACCACAACTCCCGTATGTGTCTCGAACTCATCGAACGCGACTATTAACATACAGATTCCCTGCAAGGCAGGAATAGAATACAAAAATCCAAGCAAATCATATATTTGCTTGGATTTTTTTGTTTATCCCGATTTTTTATTGTACTTTTGCAGCCAATGCGGCGCCAGCCCCATTATTCATTATTAAATTGTAAATTATTCGTATTAATAAATGTATATAGCAATAGCAGGAAATATCGGTAGTGGCAAGACAACCCTCACTAAGATGCTTTCTAAACATTATGGATGGAAACAGTACTTGGAGCCCGTGGCTGAAAACCCCTATATCGATGACTATTACAAGGATATCTCGCGATGGGCTCTCAATATGGAGGTGTTCTATCTGAAGCAGCGATTCAAGAATCTGCTGGAAATCCAACACAGTAAAGAGACGGTTATCCAGGACCGCACCATCTTTGAGGGTGTTTATGTCTTTGCGGCCAACAACCGGAAGATGGGCAACATGGACCAGCGCGACTACGAGACTTATATGGAGCTCTTCGAGTCTATGATGGAAGTGGTGGAGATGCCTGAACTGATGATATATCTCCGTTCTTCAGTTCCTCACCTCGTGAAGAATATCCAGAAGCGCGGTCGTGATTATGAGCAGAAGATGCCTTTGGATTATCTGGAAGGTATCAACAATCTTTACGAAGATTTCATCATGAACAAGTATAAGGGCAAGGTGCTTATCGTAGAAGTTGATAATCTCGATTTCGAGCACAATCCCAAGCAGTTTGGTGAAATCGTAGATAAGATAGATGCCAAGCTCTTCGGGCTGTTCTCTTAAAGGTAAAAAAGTAAAAAGGTAAAAAAATGCATATAGCAATAGCAGGAAATATAGGTAGCGGCAAGACAACATTAACCAAGATGCTTGCCAAGAGATATGGCTGGAAAGCTAATTTCGAGCCGGTAGATAATAATCCATATCTGGCTGATTATTACAAGGATATGGAACGTTGGTCGTTTAATCTTCAGATTTACTTCCTGAACAAGCGATTCCATGATGTTGTGGAGATTTCCCGTTCAGAGCAGACCATCGTACAGGATAGAACCATCTTCGAGGATGCGCGTATCTTTGCGCCTAATCTTCATGATATCGGTATGATGAGCGACAGGGATTTCAAGAACTATACCGATCTCTTTGATCTGATGATCAGTCTGGTGAAACTCCCTGACCTGATGATATATATCAAGAGCAGCATTCCTACGCTCGTGAAGCATATCGAGAAGCGTGGTCGCGATTTCGAGAAGAGCATCCGCATCGATTATCTCCAGGGCTTGAACAAGCGTTATGAGGATTGGATCAAGGATTATAAAGGTCGCCTCATCATCATCGATGGTGATAATCTGGAGTTCGGAGAGAATCCGGAAGACTTCCGAAAGGTTACTGACCTGATAGATGCTGAACTCTTCGGCCTGTTTGCTGAAAAGGAGGTTTAAAGGTAAAAAAGTAAAAAGGGTAAAAAAGTAAAAGGGTAAAAAGGTAAAAAGAACCTTAACCCCTTTCGCCCCCCCCAGACCGTCCGAAAACCTTGATTTTCTGCTGTTTATCACTGTTTTGAGGGCATATAAAGCCCTCTAAGCTAGTCTGGGGACCAGCTCTAAAATTTCGATTTCTAATAAAATTCATAATTGATGTGCTCAAATCGAGCGAAAATAAGTGATAGGAGGTCTAAAAATTAAGTTGTGGGGACCTCCTTCTTCCCCTTATGCCATCTTTGCGATCAATTGTGGAACGCCAAGCATAGAGATGGCTCTACGCATGTTATAGGAGAGGCAGATGAGGGCCATTTCGGCCTCCACCTTAACCTTCGTTTTCAATAAAAAATAATACGCCCCTAAGGTTCTCTTCATCGTTCCAAAAGGATGTTCTGAGAGACACTTTCTTTGCGCCATCTTCTTCTTGTCTAAATGAAGTTTGTATGTCACAATCTTGTGTTCTTTAACTTCTCGTTTCATCTTAGTCTTAGGAGGTTCCTGGTCTTCCTGATGATTACTGGAGTCTACCTTGTAATTCTGAGCTTTCATCACGAGAGTATCCTTGTTGAAGTCTGCTTCTTTAAATGCTGCTTTAGTACACTTATGCGAGCATTTTTTGCAAGCCAACTTATTGCAATAACGGATACGGCCATCCTTCTTTAATGACTTCTGACGTAATATAGAGCCCTGCGGACAATACACTAAATTCTTAGCAGCATCTCTAACAAAGTAGCCTTGCAGCGCAAGCTGTTTGAGTTCCTCATCAGACATTTCCTTTATATTACTTGATACCGTACATTCGTAGGATTTACGAACACCAATTTGGGGAGAGTCAAGGATGCCTGCATAGGCCGTCGGTATTTTGCCAGCCTTAAGGCAAGTTTCGAGATTCTCGGGCTTTTTGCTGTTTAGCATATCATCTGTTACGGTAGCTTCTACATATTCAAACTCTACTTCAGCAACATCATCGCCATCTCGCTGTATTACATTAGGGATGATTCCTGCAGCCAAAGCGTTTGCCATGTCTTTTGGATCTTGATAACCCTTGTCGGCAACAACTTCTACTATTTCATGTTCCAAATCATTCTTGGCTTCAGTCAGTGTTTCCGTAATTTCTCCATGATCAGTAGGATTGGTGGTAACATTGTAGGTGGCTATCAGATGACTGTCTGCCTCGACGGCTGTCTGTACATTATAGCCAACGTTAAAACCGTCATTGAACTTCATCAACTTAGAATCAGGATCTGTGAGTGAAAGTTGTTTCTCTCCACTTTCCTCCAGTTGATTACGATATTCTTTGTAATCCGCCTGACGGTTCTGAACCACCTCCAGATTAAGCTCGGTTTCATCCCTGCCAAACTTACGTTCATCATCGAAGTCGTTCTTTTCCAAATCCTCCAAGTACTGACGCTCATGCGCTTCAAGACGGGCAATACGATCATCAAGCTTATTGAGAGTAAAGTTGTTATCCTTTGAATTTACAGCCTTGAACTTACTACCATCAATAGATAAGTAAGAATGGCTGAAGAGTCCAAAGGAATCCAACTGCTTATTCAATGATTTAAAAACTTTCTTGATAGGCTTCAAATTATCCTTTCGGAAATCAGAAACAGTACGAAAGTCAGGGGTTACCTTGCTTAAAAGCCACATAACCTCAATATTGACAACGCACGCTTTGGCCAACTTTCGAGAAGAACGGATAGAATTGAAATAACCATAAATGAGTAGTTTCAATATGTCTGAAGGGTCATATGAAGGTCGTCCACCATTTCCAGGAGCCTCACGTTTAGTATGATTGAAGCCGAGTTCTTCTAAATCCTGGCTATCTACAAACGCATCAATGTAGCGAACAGGATTATCCTGCTCGATGTACTCGTCCAGACAAGCCGGAAACAATACGTATTGTCTTCTATCTTCACCTTTAATGTACTTCATAAGCGATAAGTGTTTGATAGCTACAAAGTTACGAAAATATTTCGAGAAAACCAAAGATAAAGTGTTAACAATAAGAAATATTAGGAGACATTTTGGCTGCTATGGGTTTTCAGACAATCTCCCCCGTTCTTAGCGATTCCATCGCTAGTCCCCCAAGTCCTTATCATAAAGGTAAAAAGCGCAACCCCGCTAGGCGTCAAAGGAGGAACGCCTGGCGTGGTTGCGTTTTATGGTTGTACAACTAAAGGGTTATGGTTGTACGACTATAAGGGTTGTAGTTGTACGATTAAAAGGTGTTGTCACTAGGCTCGGCAGAGCTGCTGACTGCAGTCGGCAGAGCTGCTGACTAGGCTCAGTAGGTCTGCTGAGCTTAGTGGCAACCTTCGAGAAGCAGTCTCCTTCAACTCGAGAAGCAGTCTCCTAAAACTAAAAGAGACATCTCTTTGAACCCAAAGAAACGTCTCCTTTCGCTTATTCAATCATATCCTTAGAACCTGGTTCGTGGCTGCAAAGATACATATTTTCCCTGTTATAATCTCTTAAACCTTGGAAAATATTCAATAGCTGCATTCTTTTTAACTTATTTTGGGGCAAAAAAATCCTACTATTCTGTTCCTTTTTGCTACAAAATACGCTCGTTTTCTCTGTTTCCGAACCTTCGTTAATACTGTCTGTTAACTGATTAAATCAGGCAGTTTTTTGTATTTTTTCACTTTGAACGCAAATTAAACCATAAAAAAAAAGTGCTCTTTCAGAAAAAAGTGTTACCTTTGCAACCGCTTAGAAGCATTTATATAAAATAACGTTATAACAAATTTATGAACTTTACACTATTTATCACCGTTTTGCTGACGGCTGTAACCTTGGTGGTGGCTGCTTATGTCATCGCGAAGCTGATTGGTCCTCGTTCATACAATCCGGTAAAGGGTGAACCTTTTGAGTGCGGTATTCCGACTCGTGGCAGCTCATGGTTGCCATCACACATCGGCTACTACCTCTTCGCCATCCTTTTCCTGATGTTTGACATCGAGACAGTATTGCTTTATCCATGGGCAGTCGTAGTTAAGCAGTTTGGACCTATGGCTCTCGTGAGCATCGGGTTCTTCCTGTTGGTATTGGTATTTGGCCTTGCTTACGCTTGGCGGAAAGGAGCATTGGAATGGAAGTAAACAAAAGAGCCTCTATCAAGAGTATTCCTTACGACGAGTTTAAGGACAATGATACCCTCGAAAAGATTGCGCAGGAGCTCAATGAGGGTGGTGCTAACGTGGTAATCGGTTCGCTCGATGCTGCCATTAACTGGGGACGCAGTAACTCACTCTGGTCTTTGACCTTCGGTACCTCTTGCTGTGGTATCGAGTTTATGGCTGTAGGTTGTGCGCGTTACGACTTCTCACGTTTCGGTTTCGAGGTAACCCGTAACTCTCCACGTCAGGCTGACTTGATCATGTGTGCCGGTACTATTACCAATAAGATGGCACCTGTTTTCAAACGTTTGTACGATGAAATGGCTGAGCCTAAGTATGTGGTAGCTGTAGGTGGATGCGCCATCTCTGGTGGTCCATTCAAGAAGAGCTACAATGTGGTTCGTGGTATCAGCGAGTTGGTTCCTGTGGATGTTTATATCCCTGGATGTCCTCCACGCCCTGAGGCTATCCTTTACGGTATGATGCAGTTGCAGCGTAAGGTAAAGGTTGAGAAATTCTTCGGTGGTGCCAACCACAAGATGACTCAGGATGAGAAGGAACTCTCTATGAGCAAGGGGGGTCTTCGCGGCTTGAGCAACGAGAACCTCTCTGACAGCGAGAAACTCGGACACAAAGAGCCTATCATCGTAACTGAAGTACCTGAGGATTTCGACCCTCAGAAAGGTCTAACTGATTAATATAATAAGGTATAAGAACATGAAACTGAATAATATTGAATTGAGTTTTGATAATTTCGCCTCAGAAATGGCGAAGTTGAAGAACGAGAAGCATTTCGACTACCTTGTTACCATCATCGGTGAAGACTTCGGTGAGGAAGGTCTCGGATGTATCTATATTCTCGAGAATACTCAGACCAACGAGCGCTGCTCGGTAAAGACCATCGCCAAGAAGGTAGATGGCAGTGATGTGATTCCTACAGTTATCAATCTCTGGAAGGTAGCTGACCTCCTGGAGCGTGAGGTATTCGATTTTGTCGGCATCAAGTTCCTGGGTCACCCAGATATGCGCCGTCTTTTCCTCCGCACCGATTTCCAGGGCTATCCATTGCGCAAGGACTTCGATATGAGTCCTGAGGCAAACAAGTTCCCTTGTACTGATGAGCCAGAGGATGACTTCACCATGGAGTATTCCTTGAGCGAAGATGGCCATCTCGTTGTTACAGAGAAACGTCGCTTTGATGAGAACGACTATGTTGTCAACATTGGTCCTAACCACCCATCTACCCATGGTGTGCTCAGATTGCAGACTGTTATTGATGGTGAGACCGTGAAGCGCATCTATCCACACCTCGGTTATATTCACCGTGGTATCGAGAAGATGTGGGAGAACATGACCTATCCTCAGACCTTGGCATTGACCGACCGTCTGAACTATCTTTCTGCGATGATGCACCGCCACGCTCTGGTTGGTGTTATCGAGGAGGCTATGGGTATCGAACTCTCAGACCGCATCCGCTACATCCGCACCATTATGGATGAGTTGCAGCGTATCGACTCACACTTGTTGTACCTCGGCTGTACTGCACAGGACTTGGGTGCCTTGACCGCATTCCTTTACTGTATGCGCGACCGTGAGCACGTATTGAACGTGATGGAGGAGACCACTGGTGGCCGTCTGATTCAGAACTACTACCGTATCGGTGGCCTTCAGGCAGATATCGACCCTAACTTCGTTCAGAACGTGAAGACCCTCTGCAAGTATCTCCGTCCGATGATTCAGGAGTACCTCGACGTATTCGGTGACAACGTGATTACTCACAATCGTCTCGAAGGCGTAGGCCCTATGAACCTTGAGGATTGTATCAACTATGCCGTAACCGGTCCTGCTGGTCGTGCATCAGGTTGGAAGAACGATACCCGCAAGCGTCATCCATACGATATGTACGACAAGGTGGAGTGGAAGGAAATCACCCTTACCGGTTGCGATTCAATGGATCGTTACTATGTACATATCCAGGAGTTGTATCAGAGCTTGGACATCATCGAGCAGTTGATTGACAACATTCCAGAGGGTGAGTACTACATCAAGCAGAAGCCAATTATCAAGGTTCCGGAGGGACAGTGGTACTTCTCTGTTGAGGGTGCCAGTGGCGAGTTTGGTGTATATCTCGACTCAAAGGGTGACAAGAGTCCATACCGTATGAAGATGCGTCCGATGGGTCTCTCACTCACAGGAGCCTTGGATCCAATGCTCCGTGGTCAGAAGATCGCCGACCTCATCACTACAGGTGCAGCAATCGATTTCGTAATCCCTGATATTGATAGATAATTATGTTTGATTTTAGTATAGTAACAACATTCATCGACAATCTGCTTCGCCAGACCTTGGGTCTGGGCGACTTCCTGTCGATTCTGATAGAGTGCGTGCTCGTGGGTATCTGCATTTTGACAGCATACGCCCTCATCGCTATCGTACTTATCTTCATGGAGCGTAAGGTGTGTGCCTACTTCCAGTGCCGTCTCGGCCCTATGCGTGTAGGTCCTTGGGGTATCTTCCAGGTATTCGCCGACGTGCTCAAGATGTTGATCAAGGAGATCTTCGCTGTAGATAGAGCCGACAAGCTGCTCTACTACATGGCACCATTCCTCGTGATCATTGCCTCTGTAGGTACTTTCTCATTCCTTCCATGGAACAAGGGTGCTCATATTCTTGACTTCAACGTAGGTGTATTCCTTATCACAGCCGTAAGTTCTATCGGCGTGCTGGGTGTGTTCCTCGCAGGTTGGGCATCTAACAACAAGTACTCTGTGGTATCTGCCATGCGTGGTGCCGTACAGATGATTTCTTACGAGATGTCTCTCGGTCTCTGTCTGATTTCTGCAGTAGTTCTTACCGGCACCATGCAGGTAAGCGGTATCGTAGAGGCACAGACTGGTGCTTGGAACTGGTTGATTATCAAGGGTCATGTGCCAGCTATCCTGGCTTTCCTCGTATTCCTTGTAGCAGGTAATGCTGAGGCTAACCGTGGTCCTTTCGACTTGGCTGAGGCTGAGAGTGAGTTGACCGCAGGTTACCACACAGAGTATTCAGGTATGGGCTCGGTTTCTACTACCTGGCAGAGTACCTCAACCTCTTCGTGATTTCTGGTATCGCTTCTACCGTATTCCTCGGTGGTTGGGCGCCATTGAACATCGGTATCGAGGGCTTCGACAATCTGATGAACCTCATCCCAGGTTTCATCTGGTTCTTCGGTAAGACCTTTGCCGTGGTATGGCTCCTGATGTGGGTACGTTGGACATTCCCACGTCTGCGTATCGACCAGATTCTGAAGTTGGAGTGGAAGTATCTGATGCCATTGTCACTGGTCATCCTGATTTTGATGACAGTATGCGTAGCATTCGGATTCCACGGATAATCTTTAATACACATTATTATAATAATAAGAAAGTATGTCTAACAATTCATATTTCGGCGGTATTGCAGCGGGTTTGAAGACCCTCGCTATCGGTATGAAGACTACCATGAAGGAGTACTTTACACCAAAGAGCACAGAGCAGTATCCTGAGAACCGCAAGACTACACTCCACGTATCTCCACGTTTTCGTGGTCGCCTGGTCTTCGTTCGTGATGAGAACGAGGCTTACAAGTGTGTGGGTTGTACATTGTGTGAGAAGTCATGCCCTAACGATACCATCAAGATTGTAACCGAGATGGTGGAGGACCCAGAGACAGGCAAGAAGAAGCGCAAGCTGGTAGATTACCAGTACGACTTGGGCGACTGCATGTTCTGCGAACTCTGTGTCAACGCATGTAACTTCGGTGCAATCAAGTTTGTCAACGATTTCGAGAATGCAGTCTTCGACCGCAACAAGTTGGTGATGCACCTTGACAAGGAGGTTTATAAGGGCGGTAGCTTCCAAACCTCATCGATGGTGGTGCCCCATTGGAAATCGGTAAGTTTAACACCAAGACTAAGTAAGGAGGACTTTAGACAATGATAACAGCAAATTTATTTATGTTCGTCATCTTGGCAGTAGTCATCCTTGGCTCAGCCATCATGTGCGTGTTCACCAAGCGCATCATGCGTGCGGCAACCTTCCTGTTGTTCGTACTCTTCGGTGTAGCAGGCATGTTCTTCCTGCTCGACTATACTTATCTGGGTGCAGCTCAGATTTCTGTATATGCCGGTGGTATCACCATGCTTTATGTCTTCGCTATCCAGTTGGTATCAAAGCGTACTCTCCAGGGGCTTTTGGAGCATGTCAAGGGTAGCAAGATTGTAGGTCGCGCACTCGTCTGCCTCGTTGGTTTCGTAACCTTGGCAGTCATCGTGTTGAAGAATCACTTTATTGATATGGCTGCAACCGTAGCCGACACCGAGGTGCCAATGGACCAGGTAGGTTCTGCACTGGTAGGTGCTGACAAGTATGGCTATGTATTGCCATTCGAGTTTATCTCTGTATTCCTGTTGGCATGTATCATCGGTGGTATCTTAATCGCAAGAAAGGAGGATAAGAAATGATTCCAGTACAATATTTCTTCGTGCTCTCAGCACTCTTGTTCTTCATCGGAGTCTATGGCTTCTGTACACGCCGTAACCTCGTTGCCATGCTCATCTCCATCGAGCTTGTATTGAATGCAGCCGACCTGAACTTCGCTGTGTTCAACCGCATCCTCTTCCCAGGACAGTTGGAAGGTTTCTTCTTCACATTGTTCTCTATCGGAGTAGCAGCAGCCGAGACAGCCGTAGCGCTCGCTATTATTATCAACGTTTACCGCAACTATCACAGTGACCAGGTGAACAGTATTGAAAACATGAAATTCTAAAAGACAATGGAATACAATTATGCATTTTTGATACTTCTTCTGCCATTCCTGAGCTTCCTGGTTCTGGGACTTGTGGGTATGAAGATGAAAAGACCGGTAGCAGCACTCATCGGTACCGTATTGATGGGCTGTGTATTCGCGATGTCTGTCTATACAGCATACGAGTACTTCTTTGCAGTGGGGCGTGATGCCTCAACAGGTATGTACCCAACTGTTACCGTATTTAATTTCACATGGTTGAAGTTTACTGAGTTGCTCACCTTCAACATCGGTTTCCGTCTGAGCCCAATCTCTGTATTGATGCTCATCGTGATTACCACCGTCAGCTTCATGGTTCACATCTACAGCTTCGGCTATATGGCAGAGCGTGATGAGAACTACAAGGTTGAGGAATATGAGAAGGGTATGCAGCGTTTCTACGCTTACCTGAGCCTCTTCACCATGTCAATGTTGGGCTTGGTAGTAGCTACCAACATCTTCCAGATGTATCTGTTCTGGGAGTTGGTGGGTGTCTGCTCATACCTGCTCATCGGTTTCTACTATCCAAAGCATGCTGCAGTTCATGCCAGCAAGAAGGCGTTCATCGTAACCCGTTTCGCTGACCTCTTCTTCCTCATCGGTATCCTGTTCTACAGCTTCTATGTAGGAACCTTCAACTATGACTTGAATGCTCAGCCAGAGCTCAACTCTGCTTTGGCAGGTGCAGCTTGGGTAATGCCAACAGCTTTGTTCCTCATGTTCATCGGTGGTGCCGGTAAGAGTGCGATGTTCCCATTGCACATTTGGTTGCCAGATGCGATGGAGGGTCCAACACCTGTTTCTGCGTTGATCCACGCCGCTACCATGGTTGTAGCAGGTGTTTATCAGGTAGCCAGCCTCTTCCCAATCTGGGTACAGTATGCTCCTGAGGCTTTGCACTATGTAGCTTACATTGCAGCCTTCACCGCATTCTATGCAGCAGCTGTAGCTTGCTGCCAGCGTGATATCAAGCGTGGTCTGGCTTTCTCTACTATCTCTCAGATTGCCTACATGCTCGTAGCTCTCGGCGTTTGCTTCGCTGTAGATAACCACCATGGTGGTTTGGGTTACATGGCTGGTATCTTCCACCTGTTTACCCACGCTATGTTCAAGGCGTTGCTCTTCCTCTGCTCTGGTGCCATCATCGTCATCATCGGCAGCAACTTCAAGGATTACATGGGCGGTCTGCACAAGTATATGCCTATTACCAACATCTGCTTCCTCATCGGTTGCTTGGCGATTGCAGGTATTCCTCCATTCGCAGGTTTCTGGTCAAAGGATGAGATTATCTCAGCTTGCTTCCAGTTCTCTCCATTTATGGGCTGGTTCATGACAGTAGTTGCCGGTATGACTGCATTCTACATGTTCCGTCTCTACTACGTCATCTTCTGGGGACAGAGCTACTATGAGCTGGATCCAGAGAACCGTCGCAAGCCACAGGAGGTTCCTTTCGTGATGTGGGGTCCATTGGTATTCCTCGCCATCATCTCTTGCCTCTGTGGTTTGATTCCATTCGGTCACTTCGTTTCTGCTACAGGTCAGAGCTACGATATCCATATCGACATGAGTGTGGCAACAACCTCTGTTATCGTTGCTATCATCGGTATCGGTCTGGCTACTTACATGTATGCTCCTAAGAAGACTCCATTGGCAGACGCTTTGGCTAAGAAGATGCCTAAGTTGCACAAGGCAGCGTTGAACCGTTTCTATATCGACGATGCTTGGCAGTTCTTCACCCACAAGATTGTCTTCGGTTGCTTCTCAAAGCCAATCGCATGGTTCGACCGTCGCGTTATCGATGGTACCTTCAACTTCATGGCTTGGGGTACACAGGAGGCAGGTGAAACTATCCGCCCATGGCAGAGTGGTGATGTTCGCAGCTATGCTATCTGGTTCCTCACCGGTACCGTGGCATTGACATTGTGCCTGCTCGCACTTCTTTAATGAAAGTCTCACAATTAAGTAAATAGAAAAGAAATGAATTTAAGTATATTCGTCATAGTACCACTCCTGATGTTGCTCGGCCTCTGGTTGGCACGCAACGACAAGCAGGTTCGTGGTGTGATGGTAGCAGGTGCCAGCGTATTGCTCGGTCTCTCCATCTATTTGGTGTTTGCATTTCTCGAAGCTCGTGAGACAATGCCAGCCGACCAAGCTCCGATGCTCTTCACCTACTGTGTGCCTTGGTTTGAACCATTGCACATCAACTATTCACTCGGTGTGGATGGTATTTCAGTGGTGATGATTCTCCTGACTTCTATCATCGTGTTCACCGGTACATTTGCTTCCTGGCAGATGGAACCCATGAAGAAGGAATACTTCCTCTGGTTCACGCTCCTGAGCATCGGTGTATATGGCTTCTTCATCTCTATCGACATGTTTACCATGTTCATGTTCTATGAGGTTGCGCTGATTCCTATGTACCTCCTCATCGGTGTATGGGGTAGTGGTGCAAAGGAGTATTCAGCCATGAAGTTGACTTTGATGTTGATGGGTGGTTCAGCCCTTTTGGTTATCGGTATCCTGGGAATCTACTTCTACAGTGGTGCTCAGACCTTCGAAATCCTCGATATCGCTCACCACACCAATGGTGCTCATGCGATTCCAGGGAGTGTGCAGAACGTGTTCTTCCCATTGCTCTTCATCGGTTTCGGTATCCTCGGTGCGCTGTTCCCATTCCACACATGGTCTCCTGATGGTCACGCCAGTGCGCCGACAGCCGTATCTATGTTGCACGCCGGTGTATTGATGAAGCTTGGTGGTTACGGTTGCTTCCGTATCGCCATGTTCCTCTTGCCAGCTGCTACTCACGGTTTCTGGATCAAGGTGTTCCTCGTGCTGACTACTATCTCTATCGTATATGGTGCTTTGTCAGCATGTGTACAGACCGACTTGAAGTACATCAACGCTTACTCATCAGTTTCTCACTGTGGTATGGTGCTCTTCGCTCTCTGTATGATGACCGAGACTGCTGCTACTGGTGCAATCCTCCAGATGTTGTCTCACGGTTTGATGACCGCCCTCTTCTTCGCCGTTATCGGTATGATTTATCATCAGGCTGGTACACGTGACGTACGTTATCTGGGTGGTTTGATGAAGATTATTCCATTCCTCTCTGTAGGTTATGCAGTAGCTGGTTTGGCTAACCTCGGTTTGCCAGGTTTCTCAGGTTTCGTAGCCGAGATGACCATCTTCGTAGGTTCTTTCCAAAATGCAGATACATTCCATCGCGTATGTACCATCATCGCATGTACCTCAATCGTTGTAACAGCGGTTTACATCTTGCGTTGTGTAGGTAAGATCCTTTATCAGAAGGTTCCTAATCCAAAGTTGGAGAAGCTTCACGATGCTACCTGGGACGAGCGTATCGCTGTAGCAGGTCTTATCGCCTGCGTTGCAGGTCTCGGTATGTTCCCACTCTGGGCAGAGGAGATTATCATGGACGCTGTCGGTCCTATCTTTAGTGTAATCATGTAATAAATATCAGAAGAAATGAATTACAGTCAATTTTTAAATATGATTCCAGAAGCTACCCTGATGGTAGTTCTGTTGATCACTTTCATTGCTGACTTCTGCAGTTGCAAGAGCGCAGACCGTAAGTGGTTCAATCCTCTGGTATGTCTCTTGATGGTGGCTCACATTGCCATCAATATCTTCCCAACAGAAGCCACAGAGGCATTTGGTGGCATGTACACAACAGGTCCTGCTGCCGGTGTTTTGAAGACTATCCTGGCGCTGGGTACCCTCATCGTAATGGTACAGGCTAAGGAGTGGTTGAGCCGCAAGGACACAGCCTTCAAGGAGGGTGAGTTCTATATGCTGATTATCTCTACCTTGCTCGGTATGAACATGATGGTTAGTGCCAACCACTTCCTCCTGTTCTTCCTCGGTCTCGAAATGGCATCTGTGCCAATGGCTTGCTTGGTAGCATTCGATAAGTACCGTCACAATTCTGCTGAGGCAGGAGCTAAGTTCATCCTTACTGCTACTTTCTCAAGTGGCGTGATGATCTACGGTATCTCTCTGCTCTATGCTGCTTGTGGTACTTTGTACTTCGATGATATCGCAAAGGTTATCTCTGCATCACCATTGACCATCGCCGGTATGGTATTCTTCTTCAGTGGTCTCGGTTTCAAGATTTCCTTGGTTCCTTTCCACTTCTGGACCGCCGATTCATACCAGGGTGCACCAACTACTGTTACAGGTTATCTGTCAGTAGTATCTAAGGGTGCTGCAGCGTTTACTCTCTGCGCTATCCTCATGAAGGTGTTCCAGCCAATGGTAGAGTACTGGACCGTGTTGCTTTACATCGTGATTGTACTTTCTATCACTATCGCCAACCTGTTTGCCATCCGTCAGAGCGACCTGAAGCGTTTCATGGCATTCTCTTCTATCTCTCAGGCAGGTTACATCATGTTGGCTGTGGTAGGTAACTCAGCGATGAGCGTGAGCGCCCTGACTTATTATGTATTGATTTACGTAGTAGCCAACCTGAGCGTCTTCACCATCATCTCATCTATTGAGGAGCACAACAACGGTACAGTTCAGATGGACAGCTACAATGGTTTGTACAAGACTAACCCACGCCTGGCATTCCTGATGACCTTGGCATTGTTCTCATTGGGTGGTATTCCTCCATTCGCCGGTATGTTCTCGAAGTTCTTCGTGTTCATGGCAGCAGTTGGTACACACGACATCCACACCACATTGGGAGCCTGGGCATACGGCGTAGTATTCATCGCGTTGGTAAACACAGTTATCAGCTTGTACTACTATCTGCTCATCGTGAAGGCTATGTTCATCAAGCACAGCGATAATCCGCTTCCTACTTTCCAGAGCGCATGCTCAACCAAGTTGGCGCTTGCAATCTGCACCGTAGGTATCGTAGCATTCGGTATTTGCTCATTCGTCTTCGACTGGATTTCAGTTGCAGTGAATGCGTAAATCATCAATAATTTATAAAAATCCCAGCAATCGGTAAAAGATTGCTGGGATTTTTTTTTGGTATTGTCTGAATTTTGCAGTAATTTTGCACCCCGAAAGAGGCATGGTGCCTCAAGTAATCAATAATAAATATTAATTAATCAATCAATATAAAAAGGATGGATAAGTTACCAATGAATGATGTTCCGATGCTCGTAAGCGCCATCAACTTCCTGCTTCGTGACCACGAGTTTGAAACACTCGATGAGATTTGTAATCACTTCAATGTGAACCGTGCGGCATTAGAAGCCCAAATGGCTACCCAAGGTTTTGAGTGGTCAGAGCAGCAGAAGAAATTCTGGTAAAACCCACACGCCCAGAAATGTATAGTCAGCACACCCTGTAAGGGCAGAAGCTCCTAGCCCAGGGCAACACCCTGGGTAAATATAATTGCATTTAATACGCCCTGTAAGGGCAAAAGCTTTTAAAAAAATATAAATTGTAAATTATTAATTAATTATGACTCCTCCTCGACCCTTGTGGAAGTCTGTACAAGACTATGTTTTGATTGCGATAGGTATGATATCCTACGCTATTGGATGGAACGTGTTCCTCTTGCCAACCAATGTAACAGCAAGCGGACTTCCTGGTATCTCCAGTATTATCTATTGGGCCACCGGTTGCCCTGTGCAAATTCCGTATTTTATCGTCAACGCCACCTTATTAATATGTGCGTTCAAGATTTTGGGAGCAAAGTTCTGTGTCAAGACTGTTTATGCCGTTATAGTGGTAACCATCCTGACCTCATTCTTCTCCAGCCGTTTAGGTGATTTTCATCTTTTGGAAAACCAACCTTTATGGGCTGCTTTCCTGGGTGCCGTTTTCTGTGGCTGCGGAATCGGTCTCGGTTTCTCGGTTGGTGGAAGTACGGGTGGTACGGATATCATCGCAGCTATCGTCAACAAGTATCGCGACATTTCTCTTGGTAGAGTGATTATGATATGCGACATCTTCATCATCAGTTCCAGCTATCTGGTGGTACACGATTGGGAGAAGGTGTTATATGGTTATGTAGTTCTTTGCGTTCAGGCATTCTGCATCGACCAGGTGGTAAACAGCAGAAGACGAAGCGTACAGTTCTTTATCATTTCACAGAAGTATGAGGAGATAGGCAAGCGCATCAATGTAGATGCTGATAGGGGAGTAACGGTGGTGAATGCCAGCGGTTTTTATTCCGGTCAGGATGTGAAGATGCTTTTCGTGTTAGCCAAGCAGCGTCAGGCTCCTGCTATCTTCCGTCTTATCAGCGAGATTGATCCCCATCCTTTGTCAGTCAGAGTGCTGTTATCGGTGTGTATGGTGAAGGTTTTGACAAGATTAAATATAAAAGCAAAAAAGAGCACGGAGTTTAATATTCCGTGCTTTTTTGTGCATCAGGAAAAGTCAAGAGGGTGAATCATAAACTTATGACACACCCTCACTTTACCAAAAGAGCAAGTACGGGTTCAGTAAGTTCAGTGGAAGGGTAGCAACTCAAGTAGTTCAGTCAAGCAACTCAAGTAGTTCAGTAAGACAATTCAAGTAGTTCAGTAAGCGAGTTCAGACGTCTCAGTTAGCTGATGCAGACTTCTCGATAAGCTTACAGATACGTCTCCGTTAGCTTACGCAGTAATATCTGTAACCCGATGCAGTCATATCCGTAACCCGATGCAGTCATATCCGTAACCCAGCGCAGCCATATTCGTAACCCAGCGCAGCCTTCATATGAACTAATTTTATGTAATCATCTATCATCCATCACGATTTGCATGTATCATACATTTTAATATGTTAATATACAGACACTTGAATAACGTGATAGATACTTCAATAACGGAAATATCCATCACGCTATTCATCACGATTTTCTCACTACACTTTATCAGATACTGCATATCATTGTTGAAAAGTTTGCGATGGATGTGACTTATATTGATTAGCTTTTTTAAAAATGTCGTCAGCTTAAGTTTGCGACATCTTTATAATCCATTTCATGTTGTTTTTATATTACCATCAACAATTGCAGCAAAGCCTTAAAGCCGCCCTTGTTCTTTTCTTCTTTGAATACTTTAAGAACTTTCTTCTCTATGATATACTTCTTAAAATTATTCCGGTAAGTAGGATGGGAGAGTAATATCCAAAGTTCCTGGTCAATGTAGGCGTACTGGGTATTCCTGTCTAGCCATGCTCTTGAAGGAGACTCTGTTTTTACTTCTCCAATAATTTTAATTTGTTCTATCTCTATATCCCTTAAAAAAATCCAAGCAAAAAATTAAGCACAATATCAAAAAACTTTTGCAGAAATAAAAATCCCTTGTCCAAATATCTATGTTTGGACAAGGGATATCTTAATTTTCAACTAGTTTAGACGGCTATTCCAGACCATCACCAGGATTAGTGGTAGTACTACCACCCGAAGTTGAATCACCACCTGATGGGATTGTTGTTCCACCCACCACGCTGCTAGCTCTTCTCACGCTAGCTACACTGTTGAGGTTGGCATTGCTCAAGATACCAGTGGCACGAGCACGGAGTTTTACGCTGCCAATGTTGTTGGCCACGCTGAAGTCAGCCTCTGTCTTTGCACCTTCCTTGTTACGGATACCGACCGAGAAGATGGCGAGATTGTCAATCTTCACATTCTTGCCAGCCAAGAGCTGCTCCTTGATACACTTTACCATCGCTGTCATCATGCCCAGGCACATTGCCTCAGAAAAACCCGTGTTATGCTCCTCCATGTGCTTGGCAAGAGCTGCGAGATTCATCGTTTCCTCCACTACAGGGTAAGCGTACCACTTGCCGTAAGCAGGACTTTTCTTGTTCTTGTTTTCTTTTACTACATACTTAATCATAATGATAAAAATTTTGAGTTAACTACTGCCGACTCCGCTCTTCTCTTTACCCACAGCCTCATACTCTTCGCCCATAGGCGTATGAGAAAAGCTTCATCGCATAACCCCTTAGGATTACATTGCAAATATACCACTTTTCTCTTCGCCGACTATACGATGCCATACGTTGCGTGAGATAGCAAACGTTAGAGGGACATTCTTAGTAGGAAAGCCTTGGCTATCCCCTAGAATGCCCCTCTTTACCTTATGGCTCACCCAGGTATTCAGCGATTACCGCCACCTGCTTGGGTGTGAAAAACTTGTCCGACTTGCGGTAGCCCATCTTCATCAGTCCCTCGCTCAACTCAGGATTGCGATGAATCCACGACATGAGATGATTGACTGCTGTATGGGCAGAACCTGCATCTGGAAAATACAACATGGCAAGCTCTGACTTGCCGTATGCCTTTACCTTGAATTCCATCATATTTTTCTCAGTTTTTACATTGATATACGATATAATGATTACAACCTTGCAGGGCGTAAGTATCATACTTAGGAGCCTTAAGTAGTATAGTTAGCACTCACAAAGATAATACTTACACCCCAAAAACAAGATACTTATTTCTCCTCAACTTTAGCCTTACAATAAAAGCCACGACGAAGAGGAGTGATGATGCGATACACATTGCTCATCTGGCTGAGCATCCTTTGTGCGGTTCGCTTGCAGATTTTCTTCGTCTCAGCGCAGGCTAAGAAGTCGGCTGTGCGAAACTCGCCATCAGGAAGCGACTGGTAGACGCTAAGTTCATCAGCGTTTAAGTTCACCCCCGAATTGGCAAAAGGATTTTCATTCTCCTTGGCTAATACTGCATACACACGAGCCGTATGGTTGATGAGGCAACCCATGATGCTCATTGCTGTATGGAAATCACGGTCATCACACACCAAGGCTCGCTCATCAGCAGTGAAAATGTCATCCTTCTTGTTCCAATCCGACAAACGACGCAGGGCAGTCAACACCATTGCATAACGGAAGTTGGCAAGAGCCATACGAAACACAAAGGCATTGAAACCTGCTCCCAACATCTGAAACTGCTCGCAAAGTGTCTCTTCGTAGGTGGAGAGAAATTCCTGCTGCTGTGCCTTGCTCATGACAAACTGGATAGGATTGCCCTTTCTCTCCAACAGAGCGTGATAGAGAGGCAATAAGTCCTCGCCCATCTGCTTATAGGTGTCTTCCAAAGGGGAGTCGCTACGGGCGAATACATCGTGAAACTCCACCGTGTCGTCAGGCAGGTTGTAGAACTGGAATCTACTGCCCAAACCATTCTCAAACGATGGGAAAAGACGAGGTATCTGGCCAGGAGTGCAGGTGATGAACGCTGAGAGACGTGGATTTTCGATATCGATATGGATTTTATCACTCACACGATTCATAGAAACCGTCTCGTGATGATACGCCTTGCGTAATAAATCAGAGTAGTGACCATAGTCGGAATCTAGCATATTCGACACGGTATCAGCCTCTGTCTCATACATTATGCCCCATCCACCGTTGGCATCGAGGGCACGATATACAGCAGAAGAAGAGCTATTGCCTGGCATAAATGGGTCGCGAAAGACAGGCTCCTTAGGAACTGGTCCACGCTCGCCCTTGTTCTTACCCTTGCCCTGAGCCTCATAAGCAGCCATATCCTCATCATACTGAGCCTTCGAAGCCTCAAATTGTTGACGCATCTCCCTTTTCTCTGGTCGGGCCAACAGCTTGCAGAAAATCAAATCTCCCTTTTTTGTTGCGGCAGAACCATATATGTTGGTAAAAAGCGGTGCAAATACACGATGACCATCATATATGCCGTAGATACCACTCTGTTCTTCGGTCGAACCATTGGTACCACCCATCAACCCGACACCACATTCAGAACGCCCAATAACATCTTGTCTCTGCTCACAGTATCCTGATGGATTTTATAGATGTCATGGAGCCAAATAGGCAAGTCATTCTCATTCACCTTATCGGAGAAAGTGTAACCTGTAGTAATAGTTTGCGCCACTGGTGCCATAGTGCCATGTGCCATTTCCTTATCCAAAATACCAGAATTCTTATATTTTTCTATATTTTCTATATTTTTGGCATTTGGCACATTGGCGCAAGTGGCATGAACTGTCTCCTCTCTTGCGATAGTTTTCAGGTCGACGCCAACATCCTTAGCCATCTTGAAGAAGGTTTGGATGGTGATGCCTTTTCCATTACCCTTCATGCAACTCGTATATTTCTTGTCGCACTCCTCATAATTGTATTCGGCGTTCATGCTGCTCAACTGGTGAAAGAGTTCTCTTCCATCCTCACCCAACCCATCGACTAGGGCGAAACCTAATTTGATCCACTCTTCGTAAGGGGTCGTAATGTCAATATGACGATTTACGAGTGTGAAAACAATGAACTTCACCTCGTCATAAAGATAGACATCCCCACTTGGAGCATCCTTTTTTTCGATGTCCTCCTACGCTTTTTTTGTGCAAAGTCTCTTGCTTTGTCTTGTCTTTCCCTGGTACGGAGGTTCCATTAACAGTACCTGTACCTGCATAAACATCCAGGTCGAACTGATTCAAGTTGTCCTCCTTATTTTCTGCCTGTTTGTTATTTTCCATATTGTTATCCTTATAAATTTCTTTTTTCATAATCATGGAAATTTAAAATAATTGAAAGCTAGGGTTAATTACCATATTTGCATCCCAGCAGAGGAAACATGCCGAGGCTACATTTGCTGGCGCCGAGTCAGCCTCCAAACCATAAGTCAGGAGGAGATAGTTGCGCACGGCTCGATACCATTTTTCGTGGGAACCACGAGAGAGGTCGATATGCGTAACCCACTTCACTCCATCGCCACGCGGACTGGTAAACATCAGCATGGTTTCGAAGTATCGGTCTTGTTCCAGCAGATGTCTAGCCTTCCAAAGGTTCTCATTTCCACCGAGGTGGTCGAAGTCGAAACAGAGTAGTCCCGAGTGCTGTAAGAGTCCATTTTGGTTACGGTAGGCAAATGTTCCACTGAAGGTAGCGAATGGCAAAAAGCTAGCCTTGAAGAGCTTTTGCTCCTTCTCGTCTTTAATGCCCCTAAGTTGCTCGGTGAGTTGCATCATCTTCATCGAGTTCATCCAACAATATACATCCTCCAGGGTACCTTGCTTATAAGGTCTCTGGCTAGATGGCTTGTTGATGCCTGCAGCAAAGAGGCTGAAACGAGCTGGTGTTACATCTTTCATGTCATTTCGTCTTTAGGAAGTTCGACACTAGCGATGGCTTCTGCATGAGCATTAGTCTCGCTTACTCTTTCAGCCGCCATTCGCTTGCGATAGGCGACAGCCAATGGTGTGTTGGCGTGGAGAAGCATATCAGCGATTGCTTCTCCGAGCGTTAATACCTTGTTCATAATACTTTGGGTATTAAAACGTTGTCCTAGCACTTACTTGGGTTATATAGGACAACTTATGTTATTCGTCCCCAAGCCATCGGACCGTGCTCAGTTTTATACTGCTGACTAACATCTTATAAAAAGAATGCAGCAGAATTCCGATGTTCTAGAATTCTGCTGCAAAGATACAATATGAGGAAATGTGAGTTCACCTTTTCTCACCTTTTCTCACGTTTACTCATCTATATTCAACTAAATTCAACTAATTTACTCAAATTAATAAACTGTTTTTAAATATATTTGTTTACCCGTTGGCGGAATTAATTTAGCGCATACTTAACCCTGCCAATCGGTCTGTTGTTTACATAATTAATATATTGCAAGACTGTAAATGCGCTAATTTTCCCGATGATTCGGGTAAACAGTCCTGGTGTTTGCTTAGCATAGTTTCGGAAGAGCATGAAGTGATCACAAAGTTGAGAGAAATTTGTCTCGATTCTCTTCCTCGCCTTAGCATAAGGCTTAAATGTTGGTCGCCAATTCTTCATGTTCAAGCGATATGGAACTTCCAACTTGATGCCTACAGAAGAAAACAAGTCTTGCTGTAGTTCCGCACTGAGGTAAGCACGATCGCCAAGGATGCAACAGTCATAGAATTGAAACTTTACATCTTTAAGAAAATGAATGTCATGAACATTAGCTGGACTCAGGTCATACGAGTGTATAACTCCACTTAACCCACAGACAGCGTGGAGCTTATACCCAAAGTAGTATATCTTCTGAGTAGCGCAATAGCCAAATGCAGGAGAGTTTGTTACGTCTGTTCCTTTCATCTTGCAACGCAAGCCTCTGGACAAGCGACACACCTCTATTGGTTTGGAATCTATGCAGAAATATTCTTCTGCACCATCCATCTTTGACGCTATGCGCTTACGAATCTTCTCACATAGTTCCGCAGTGAACTTTCGCCTGTCATTGAACTGGCGTCGAGAAATCAGATTTGGCATATCTGCCTTATACTCCTTCAGCCTATCGAACAAGTTGTTTTCACTGTCGATGCTAAGATGCTCGGCTGTCAAGCTCAAAGCAACAACTTCGAGGTCTGAAAAACGTGGTACGACTCCAGGGCGAGGAATATTTCCTAGCTCATTAACTAAATTTTTGGAGAAATCCTTGCATATCTCAAGAATTTTTACGAAATTTGCATACAAGTTGTGCATAGCGTGAAATATATAACTTTATAATTGGACACTACAAAGTTACTAAAAATCAACGAGATGCACAACTTTTTCTCCATAAAAATATACTAATTTTCAGGCGTTTTTTTAATTCCGCCAACAGGTATTTGTTTATATAATTACACCAATTAGATAATGAAGGTTCATAAAGACCATACTTTTTTAGAACGTCCCACAATCGTTTTTTATAAGATAAATTAGAAATGATATTGTGATTTACCAATTCTGCTGTGAATTGGGCTTTCTCTGTATTATTAGGGATAACTCTCATCTTATTGATATATTTAGCAACCTCTTCTTTATTGCCATAAAACAAAGGCTCAAGCTCTGTTTGTAAGTCATCATCAGTTTTGAGTACATTGTGACATTCATCAAAAGTAGGCTGTTCTTTTTTACGAGAGTTATTTTTCAAGAACTCTCGTAACGCAATTATGCCAGGAGATAAGAGTTTGTGCCAATATGCCGGTCCCAATTCATCTTGTGTATCATCTACAAAACAATAAATCCAACCTTTTTTTTGCATATCCAAACTGGCTTCTCTTATCTCTTCTTCTGTATAAAGTCTCAATTCCGTGTAATTACAGATTTGTTTAGACTCATTCTTCTTACTAGTATCTATTTCATTACCATGAAGACTTAATATATCCAATATTTTATACTCTAACTCCAACAAATTATCAGAATTCATATGTGAAGAAACTTTAGACAATAGTTTTGTATGCTTAATGAAACTCCAATAATTATTAATAATATCTTGGATTTCTTTGCCATCCTGTTCTGAAACGAAACCAAAAAGAGCCTGACTTTCGTATACGCATTTTCTCTCTATATCTAACCATTCTTTATTAAAGAATTCGTCTTCGATGTCACATTTCCAAGAATCTGCATCTTTCTCTCTTCGAGCTTTATATTGAGCCATACGCATCTGACAATAACTTTCATATATATCAAGTACTGATTTCGAGCGGCGATACAATAACCACCATACGACAATACCAGAAGCCAGAATGGGTGATTTTTGCTTCCAATCTTCTTCTTTATACTTATAGTGAGTACCATCAGGAACTTCTATAAATCTTAAGACACAATTATTTTCCAAGTCATATATAGAACCATATTTTCCATTGGCCCAAAGTCTGAAGCAATGATTTACTCCAGGTTTGTAAATATCATCTAAATAATTTTCTACCATTTTATCTCCTTTTTGCTTCAAAATTACAAAAATATTCCAATAAAAAAGAAGAAAAATCAAAAAACCTACAATTATCTCCATAATTTTTATTACTTTTGCACCTAGGTTATCCTTATTACTAAGGAAAAGCCAAAGACATTGTGGGTAAAAACAAAAGCATTCGCTATTATTTCGCGTTTAGCCAAGAGCGTAGGAAACTCAATTTGGAATAACAAGCACGGAAATAATATGTGATAGGTGGTTCGTATATATATGTAGCCTCCAGTCAATCCGATTAAGCAATGCAAACACGCTATAGGCGTGATGCATTCTTATGGATTGACTGGGGCTCCATTCCTACGCCGCCCCGTGCTAAGCGCGATAAGAGGCATCACGCCCTTTTTGTGTTTTAGCGGATTGATAGTTGGGTGCGTAACAACTATCAATAATTATGGCAAATAGTACATTATCAAATGCTAAGGCTGCCAAGAAAGACGAGTTCTATACCATGTTTTATGATATAGAAACCGAAATGGAAGCCTATCTCGATTACAATCCAAATGTATTTCGTGGCAAGACGGTTCTTCTGCCTTGCGATGACCCGGAGTGGAGTATGCATCAAGTATATGGAGGATACCGCCAGGGAAATATACATTAATGGGAACAACAACCAAGAGTCTTACCATAGTTGCTATAGGCAATCTTTACCGTGCCTGGAGAGTAAGAAACGAATAATAAAAACTTTACAATATTAGAATTATGACTGACGAAGAAAAGAAAGAGTTCGAGGAATTCCTTCAGTGGAAAGCCGAGAAGAAGAAAAAGGAGGAAGAAGAGAAACGAGAGCAAGAAAAGCTTGAAAAACTAGCAGAACAGGCTAAGCAAGAACGCTTGGTTGCAGAACAAGCAAAAGCTAAACAACAAGCTACTAATCCTTCTACTCCCAACAAATGGACAAATGAGAAAAGTGAGCACGATAAATTTGTATCGAAAGCTTTATTCTTTGTATGTAGTATCATGATTGTGGCTTTTGCAATTATTCTAGCCAGAAAAGAAAATGATCCTTACAAATCTCCTGCTACAGTAGCAAAAGAGAACATCCAGAAGAAAGATTCAATAGATGCGATTTTAGCCGCGCAAACTGAGAAGGAAGAGAAAGCAGCTTATAAAGAAAGAGTTCGTCTTGATAGTATCAGAAAGGCCAACAGAATAGATCAAGTAAAACATTCTGTTAAGATTTTAAAGGCTTACTTATCTTCTCCTAATAGTGCAGGTGGTGTAGATGCTCATTTGGTATGGAAGAATGTTTCTAAGAAAACAATTAAATACTTAAATTGGAGTGGTTATCCAATTAACGCTGTAGGTGATGCTGTAGAGTGCGAAATACGTGGAGTATCAGAAAGTGGCGGTAGAGTTACCGGTCCTATTAAACCAGGAACTACGTATGGCTACGGCAAATATTGGGAATGCTTGTGGTATAATTATTCTGCTAAGAAGTTAGTTCTTACAGGAATTAACATCGAATACATGGATGGTAGTACTATGCGTATAAACCAGAATGAATTGAAATACATTCGTTAATAAACTATTCCAGATATTTATATGCAGTTAAAATAAAAAATAGATCTCTAAGAGCAAAAGTCTGCAGTACTCGAAGAGGTTAAAAATATCAATGTGCGGACATAATAAAGTTTTATGAAAAAACATCTTTGGGTTCTATTGTTTTTGTTCTCTTGCCTGTCTATATCAGCACAAACAAGAGGACTTGTTAAGGGAGAGACAATTATGTTCTATCCTGTCTGTGATGATTTGAGAAATCAATATACGGGATACGATTGTTTTTATGATATAAATAAAGCGTATCATAATCACAAATTTAATGAGAAGGAGAAAAATAGATTTGCTACTGATGAGAATTAAACTAACACCTTTTAAAGAGATAGAAGATCATTATTTTTATGTAGATAATACGCAAAAGTATAGTAAAAATGGCAAGTTGAAAAATGAAGCATACATTGCGTTCTTAACAAGAGATGATGGTGCAAAGATGATCCTTCGTGTTCTCTTTCAACCAGATAAGAATACAAATGCGATAACTCAAGGTATGTTAGTTAAATTTTATTCAGGTGGCAAGATGACGACAGGTGTCAATTTGCCATATATTACAAAAAGTGCTTGGGAAAATTCTCATGCACTAAAGGGACAAAACTTGTAAGAACCAGTAATGATAATTATTATCTTGGCAAAGATATTAAGTATCTTAGAAATGGTAAAACTACAAAAGGCTACATTTTAGATTTGGTTGCTGAAAACGCAAACAGATTAAAGGGTAATAATGTTGATCCAAATAGAATTTTTCTAAATGGCTCAGTTATTGGTGTGAATAATATTCTATTTAAAATGTAGCTAATTATGCATTTCAGCAACCTTTTGCATGTGTGGATTTTTACGATAGCACAGTTTTCTTGCCTTTAAGCGATTTCTATGGTAATGGCCCTTCAACATTACAGATGGGCTATAATATTCTAAATTATTTCTGTGATTACAATCAGAAATATAACGAACTCGTAGCAGACTTACCACCAGTTCATTCTGAATTTTATAAAGGCTTAGAAGTCTATTATGGAAGAAAAACTATGTTTATAGAAGGTGACGATGCTGCACATTTTACAGGAATTGGCAATAGCAATATTCCTTATATTCTAAAACCAGGATATTATACATTCGAGAAATTTGATTTCGATTATGATAAAAAGAAACTGAAATTATCTGTTTATCTAAAAGATTCAGTTGGTACTGAGTTTGCTGTCACTGCCAAAAATTATGATAAGCTCACATATGAGGGGTATGCTCGTTCCTTTTTTGAAGCTTTCTATAGAAAATCTGATATAATTACTAAAGATTCTTTAGCAGCTGTTGAACGAGATGCTGAAGAAAATTTAAGAAAGCTTTTAAAAGAAGCAGAAGACCAAGAAATTGCATCAGTCTCTAAAAAATATGGCTCCAAAATAGCACATTATTATCGCAACCTTTCAGCAGATGATAGAGAAAAATTCAATAAAGCTGCCTCAAGATGGGGTGCTTCGACTGCAAAAGACATTGTTGATGGTTACGTTAGAATTGGGTGGAATAAAGATAAATGCCGCATGTCCTGGGGGGAGCCAAGAGACATTAATACCACAATCGGAGCATGGGGAAGAGAAGAACAATGGTGCTATTACGATAGTTATCTTTATTTTGAAAACGGAAAATTAACTAGCATTCAGAACTGATGAAGAAAACAATTGTAACATGGATTCTAATGTTATTAGTAATCCCAATGTATTCTCAAAAAGGAGAATACTACATAAAAGAAGGTCGTTCCAAATCTCTACATTATGGTAGATATATTGAAGATTTTGGAGGGTCAGTTTACATAGGTAGTATGAACTTACCTGGTATAGGTTCAGAAATGATTGGTGGCTTTGAATGCACGATTTGGAACTTCTATTTCGATTATATGGGAGCTGCATTAGGTCATTCTAAATCTGTAAATGTAGGAAAATGGGAGAATCAAAAGACTGGTTCAACTTTCCACTTTGGCTACAGATTAAGTATCTATCGGAATTTTGCAATAACTCCTATCATTGGAAGAGCGACCATGGAAATCGGTACTGTAGATGGTTACGACTATTCTGTAGATAATGAGGGGAATATAATCAACTCTTTTAATGTTGAAGGCAGAGAAAGCAAACAAGATTATGGGGCTATTATTTCTTATGATTTCGGCAGTGTAAGAGATAACCATACTGACTGCTGTCTGAAATTGAGTTTTGGTCTTACCAAATATTGTATTTGGGGCGGCATTGGTTTCTCTCTGAAATAAAGAATATGGGACAATGATACCGGAATATTTACTCTACTATCATTTAAGTTCCCTCAATAAGTGTATAAAAAATATTTGAAAGTATGAAAAAAATATCATTTGTATTATTTTCCATTATTCTGTTGTCATGTAATGGAAATAATTCTGTTAGAAATCAAGAAACAATAGATGCAGATTCTATTGCAACTGTTGACACTACAGTAACTCCTCCTATGGAAGAAAAGACCACTCCTAAGGAAGAGAGTAAAACAATTAATAAAGTAAGTAAAAAACGCAAGAGTGAAAATCAGATTGCTGGAATCTATTATTGTCGTAAGAGCGGTGATAGATATATTTTGAATCATGATTATAGCGGTTTGTTCTTACCAAAAGCTGGTGAAACTTGTACTATAGAATGGTATAAAACAGGAAATACAGTCTCTGTTACCTTTACAGGAGAAATGGCGTTCCTAGGAACACAAATTCTTAACTATGCTGAAGAGGGACATTTTCTGATTGAAAAATCTGAAATTTATGGCTATCTCAAGTATACTAAGCAATAAGGATTAAAGAACTTACGTATGCTAGTCTCTTCTGTTTAGTTATGAGAGTGTAAACTACAACACTAACAATGATATAATTATATAACCGCCAAAGTACTCCTGAT
>ENA-OPYQ01000007-OPYQ01000007.1-human-gut-metagenome-genome-assembly--contig:-NODE-7-length-55901-cov-2.423638_pt1 | contig 55901 bp, 49 predicted proteins | sample MGYA00242471_ERZ504479 | MGnify/ENA primary metagenome ERZ504479 (study PRJEB26092, sample SAMD00036225) | human gut metagenome | host: Homo sapiens | study: EMG produced TPA metagenomics assembly of the... | reverse complement strand
CAGACGGCGGTGCCGATGATTTTGCCAAGTTGCACTCCATTGCTGAAACTGCTATGAAGAACGGAAATTCTAAATTCAATGCAATTCTTGCTGTAGTACAACAGTAAGACGATTACTTATGCCCATAGGGTGCTGAGTAGTTACAATCGCAAGAAATAGTGTGAAAGTATGTGAAATGATACCTTGCTTTTGGCGGTCACTATAGATTAGCATTGAAATATGTTGCCAAAAATAGAAAAGAAAAAATCCTAACTACTCATATTCAAGCAGTTAGGATTCTGTGTGGTGCGCCTGACAGGCCCCATAACTTTGCACAGGAAAAAGCAAGGGAGGCAGATGGCACGCTACCGCTTCAATAAAAAAGTGAGGTCGAACAAAAGGGACGAAAATAAAAAATTAGATACAAGAAAAATACAAGCTAGCTATAACTTATTGATTATCAGCAAAGAGAAAGAGAGTTATTAGAAAAAAAATATGTTAAATAAAAAGGTATATCGTGATTTTCGCCCCTATATTGCAAAAAAGTAGTTCCTTTGCACTCGAATTTTTAACAAAACAAAATCAAGACAATGGGAGCATTTTGGATATTCGCAGCAATATTGACATTTGTCTATATCGTCTATTATGCCGTTATAATGGCCATGGACACTGTAGGCGACAAAGGTAAGAAAAAGAAAGACGTAGAGGTGTTTGCCGTTGGCAATTCCTCACAAGAAGCGTTTGTCGAGGAACCAACCTTCATCAAGGAAAAGGAAGCCTTGCCAGACACCTCTTCGGCGAAACAAGAAACCACCCCATCGGAAGCCACCGTCCAAGAGTCTTCCATCTCGCCAGAGGAAAGCGGCGAGGACATAGCCTCCAAGATTATGGCAACGGAAGACTCCGAGCTATATGCCAAGGCTGTGGCAGCCAAGGCTGAGATGGTGAAGGTAGTTGCCGAGAGCGAGGATGAGATAGCAGCCGCAGACTATGACGACAAACGCCTAGCCTTGTTGGTTGCCGAAGGCGATGATATGGCAGAAAGGATGAGCATATGAGAAAGATAATGAAGAAAAGGTATTTTCTAGCCTTTCTATTCACGGCAATATGCCTTACGGCCTCCGCATCCTGTGGCACAACCGATTACAGCGGAAGCTCAGGAAGGCTCTATGACATGGTAGTATATGTCGTTGCCATGTGCAGTTTGACTGTTCAGCTACTATATGCCATTGCAGCCGTCCTGTCCATCTACAGTGCTACCAGCATCTACATCAAGTTGCAAGCAGGAGAGGAAGGCTTCACCAAGAGTGTGATGGTGCTTGTAGGCAGTTGCCTCTTCATGATAGGTGCAACCATCGTGATGCCAGCATTCTTCGGATTCAACTTTGGTTAAATAGAATTATCAATAATAACAATCAAAATAAAAAAGTATTTATGAAAATTAGCATTTTGAAAAACGCAGTAAGCGCAAAGGACTTTGTGTGCTCTGCAACCAAGGGCACAAAGGCTCTAGTTGGCAACCCAAGAGTAGCCATGGTGTTCACTCTCCTCTTTGTCTTTACCCTGGGAATGTTTGCCCAGAACACCGCAGGTGACTATTCGGCAGGAACAACAGCCTTGGGAACGGTGACCACCGAGATTGCCAAGTATGTTCCAGTAGTGGTGAAGCTCTGCTATGCCATTGCAGGTGTCGTTGCCGTGGTTGGAGCCATCTCCATCTACATTGCCATGAACAATGAGGAGAACGACATCAAGAAGAAGATTATGATGACCGTGGGCGCATGTATCTTCCTTGTGGCAGCTGCCCAGGCATTGCCATTGTTCTTTGGTGTAACCAACTAATCGTCATCAATAAATTATGGCAAATGAGAGTCAAGAGCAATATCCTGACTATCCAGTATTCAAGGGACTCCAAAAGCCCCTTGAATTTATGGGTTTAAGGGGTAGGTACATATATTGGGCTGCAGGAACCGTTGGAGGAGGCATTTTAAGTTTTCTCATCGGTTACGTTGCCTTCGGTTTTCTAGTAGGCCTTGTCTTGATTACATCCATCGTAGGCTTTGGAGGAGCGATGATATTCATCAAGCAGCACAAGGGCTTGCATTCCAAGCACTCCCCTGTGGGTGTTTTCATCCTTGCCCATCTTGCGGAACATCAGAAAAGATGAGCAAGTTTATCATTTAATAAATTCATAGATATGATTTTACTTTTCGTTTCGGTCGTTTTCATTTCCATCCTCGTAGGTATGGCTATTTCCGTAGGTGCGTTCGGCACTGGAGGAAAGAGAGCCAAGATCTTCGAGGATATTTATTTCAGCATAGAGGAAGTGGATGGCATCGGCGTGGTATATACCAAGAAAGGCGACTACTCCGCCGTTCTGAAGATGGAGAATCCAGTAAGGAAATATTCCGCCGACACCGATAGCTATTACGAGTTCACATCACTCATGGCGTCAGTGATGCAAGTGCTTGGAGATGGCTATGCCATCCACAAGCAAGACATCTTTGTGCGCAAGCAGTTCGACATGAGCAGCATCAAGGGCAAGAACAAGGATGCCAAGAAGCGTTTCCTCTCAGATGCCTACTTCCGCTTTTTCAACGGAAGAAGCTACACAGAGGCAACCACCTATCTCACCATTACCCAGAAGGGCAAGAGCGGCGGCCTGAAAGCCTACGACAACAACAAGTGGAGAGATTTCAACGTAAAGATACAGAAAGTAGCCGACCGATTGAAGAGTGGTGGAATCACATGCCGCTTCCTTGGCGCAAGGGAGTGTCAGGAGTTTGCCGACCGCTTCTTTGCCGTTGACTTCAAGAATCCTACCACAGGCATGACCGACTTCAAGGTTGACAGTGAAGAAATCGGCATGGGCGACCAACATGTAAAAGTATATAGCCTGCTGGATGTTGACAACGTAGGTTTGCCAGGCATGATACGCCCCTACAGCGACACCGTGGTGAACAACTCGGTGATGCCAGAGGACTTGCTGTCGGAGCTAGACCATATCCCAGGTGTAGATACTATCATTTACAACCAAGTCATCTTCTTCCCGAACCAAAAGAGGGAGATGGCAAAGCTAGACAAAAAGAAGAACCGTCACGCTTCCATTCCAAACCCATCCAACCTGATAGCCGTAGAGGACATAAAGGCAGTTCAAGACGAGGTGGCAAGAAATGGCAAGCAACTCGTATATGCACACTACAACCTGGTGATAAAGATAGAGGCAGACAAGGACTTCCAGAAAGTCACCAACAACCTAGAGAACATCTTTGCCAAGTATAGCATCCATATCTCCAAGAGAGCCTACAACCAGCTGGAGCTGTTTGTGGCGAGCTTCCCTGGCAACTGTTTCCGTCTCAACCAAGACTACGACCAGTTCCTCACCATCTCGGAGGCCGCGTTGTGCCTGATGTACAAGGAACACCAGGCGAAGGGCGACAACTCCCCCTTGAAGTGTTACTATACCGACCGCCAAGGAGTGCCAATGCCAATAGACACGACAGGTAAGGAAGGAAAGGTGAAATACACCAACAACAGTAACTTCTTCGTCCTAGGTCCTTCGGGAAGTGGCAAGAGCTTCTTCATGAACACCGTGATGCGCCAGTATTACGAGCAAGACACGGACATCGTGATAGTAGATACAGGAGATAGTTACGAGGCTTGTGCAGTTACTTCGAGGGCACCTATATTTCCTATAGCAAGGAAAAGCCAATCTCCATGAACCCTTTCAAGATTACCAAGCTGGAGTATGACCAGAACTTTGGCGAGAAGAAGAACTTCCTGAAGAGTCTCATCTTCCAGATATTCAAGGGAGCGGAGATGCCGTCCAAGATAGAGGACACCATCATCAACCAAACCATCGTGGAGTATTTCGAAGCCTACTTCAATCCGTTCGAAGGCTTTACCGACGAAGAGCGGCAGAAGATGAAGGACACCCTCCTTCTCCAAGACAAGACCAACGGCAAGTATGAGGAGTATGAGCAAGAATTGGAAGAGAAATATGGAGAGGACTTCGACTTTGAATCAGCCACGGCAGAGGCAAAAGATGGCAAAGCCCTCACCAGACAGCAACGCCTGAAGGGGAAGTTGCAAGCAGTCATCGATGACGCTGCATCCACCGAAGGTGAAAAAGAGAATGCCAAGAAGAAACTGATGCTTCTCACCCCGGAGGTGATAGAAAACAACTATCTCATGCGCATCGAGCGCAAGCTGGAAAAGATAGAGAGACAGAAGAAAAAGCTGAAAGTAAAGGAACTCTCCTTCAACACCTACTATGAGTTTGCCTTGGAGCGCATTCCTCAGATACTGCACCAACAACATATCGAGTTCAACATCAATGACTTCGCCGCCATCCTCAAACCTTTCTACAAGGGAGGAGAGCAAGAGTATATCCTGAACAATGACTTGGACAGCAGCCTGTTTGATGAGAAGTTCATCGTTTTCGAGATAGACAAGGTGAAGGACGATCCAGTTCTCTTCCCTATCATCGTGCTCATCATCATGGATGTGTTCACCCAGAAAATGAGAATCAAGAAAGGCAGAAAATGCCTGGTCATCGAGGAAGCATGGAAAGCCATCGCCACCCCAGTGATGGCCAACTATATAAAATACCTCTACAAAACCGCCAGAAAGCACTGGGCGATGGTTGGTGTTGTGACACAGGAGATACAAGATATCACCTCCTCCCCTATCGTGAAGGAAGCCATCATCAACAACTCCGACGTGTTCATGTTGCTAGACCAAAGCAAGTTCAAGGACAAGTTCGATGACATCAAGGCCACCCTCGCCCTCACCGACAACGACTGCAAGAAAATCTTCACCATCAACCGTCTGGACAACAAGGAAGGCAGAAGCCCATTCAAGGAAGTATTCCTGAAGAGAGGGCAGAACGGCGAGGTTCTTGGAGTGGAGGAGCCACCGGAGTGCTACATGGCCTATACCACGGAGAAAGCCGAGAAGGAAGCCTTGAAGCTCTACAAGAAGCTCATGGCCACCGACTACCAACATGCCATCGAGCAGTTTGTGAGCGACTGGCACAACAGCGGCATCAAGAAGAGCCTGGAGTTCTCCCAGAAAGTACTGAAGGAAAAGAAAGTGTTTTACTACAAGAACAAGCAATGAAAACCATGCGTAGATTAAGTGCCATAATAACTATGCTGTTGCTAGCCACCTTGCCGATATTCTCCCTGTCCTATCATGCGGTGAACGTTGACAAGGTGACGGCTGCAGCCATGACCGCAGCTTACGCTTCGGAGGCAGAGATGGAGGCGATGAACACCAGCAACCTGCAAAAGATCGTTGACCATTACAAGAGTGCCACCGTAGCCACTGCGGGAATTTTACTATCCAAGAAGAAGGACAGGGATGCCATGCGTAACCCTGGCCTTTTTGCGTCTGAGGAAAACTACTATTACAAGCGCATCCTCAACCTCGTGAAGGACGGTATCATGCCAAAGTTGATAACCGTAGCCTCCAAGATGGTGAAGCAACCCCAAAATGCCATCTACTGGGGGCCTTACCTGTTCAAGACCACCGAGAACGTGGAACAGCTTTGCAAGCAGTTCGAGCTAGTTTGCACCAATGGCAAGCTTAGTTTCAAGGATGTGACGTTCCTCCTTATCAACGATGACCTGCGAAAGATATTCGACCTAGCACAGATGGGTGCAAACACCAACTGGGGCGACCTGTTGGACAAACTTGGAGACTTTGGCGACGGACTCACGAAAGAGGACATACAGGAAGACTTCAAGAACCTTGGTAGCCTCTTGGCCTCCATTGGTGGAAACACCATCGACAGCAACTTGCAAGAAGGAAGCAAGATAGGCAGGATTTTCCACATGAAGCCAAAGGAGATTGCAGAACTCTACAAAAACTTCAAGGAGCAATACGACAAATACAAGAAAGCAGGAAACGTGGAGAACATCCTGATGCAAGTAATCCAGACCGCCGATGCCGACGGCGTGGCCAGACTTTTCAAGGTTGACGACTACAACATCACAGGCTATATCAGCAACTACATCAAGGAGATGCAGGGACAATATTACACCCAAAGATGGTACATAGCCCAGGTGAACAGTGCTCGCAAGTCCTCGCCACCTACAAGCCGTCCCCACCTACCAACACCAACAACAACTACAACTGGCCAGGATGGACATTCAAGTGCAACTCCCAAAAGAAGACAGCCCCACCCTATCCAACCCTCACCACCTCGGAATACAATCAGTTAAAGAGCGCAGCCGAGAGTGAGACAGGATGGAATGCGACTAAAAAAGCTGATTACGAGAAAAAGAATCCAGGACATACCATAACCCTCAGCTATCAGACCGTTTCCTATAATTACATCTGGGACAAGAGCGGAGGAACCTTTTCGCATTCCAAGCACGAAAGAGGTAAGCATTTCTGCGTATATATGACAGTTACGGACACTTGGAACATCAAGGATGAGGTGTATGAGGAAATCTTTGATTCCCAGACCATGAACCTGGAAATCTTCAAGAAGAAGATGGAATCTCGCTTGAAATACTACCAAGACCAAGAGGCCGACAAGGAAGGCAGCACCCTCTCCTATAAGCTGTGCTCCGACCCACCAAGATACTATGCCATGGCCGATGAGAAGAAGATGGAAGGCTGCAACTCCGTAAGTTTCACAGCCACCTGTGACGGAGGAGCATCCCTAGGAGAAGGCAGCTTCAACTGGAAGGAGAATGGCAAGCAAGGCAGTTCCCTCAATGAGAAGTCAAAGGAGTTTGCCATGCGCAGCACCCCGGACTCAGAAAATAACAATGTGGATGACCTTCTCACCAAGCAAAAGGAGTATGAGGCACAGATTTCCACCTTGAAGCAACAGATTTCCAGCAACGACAAGAAGCAGCAAGAGCTAATAAAGCAAATTCAGCAAGCCCAGTCGTTGGGCAACCAGGACAAGGTGAAGAGCTTGCGCAGCCAATATGATTCCATCACCAATGAGACGGCAAGCTTGAAGCAACAGCTCAACAATACACAGAAATTCCTCAACGAGTTGAACAACAATGTAAACGAGTATTACGAAGACCTTGCCGACAACTTGGACGGTCCCTACAGAATACCATCCAACATGAAAGAATTGGAAGGCATGTACCAGCTACAATGGACAGACGATGGCAACTGGGTGGAAGGCAGCAGCCAATATATCTTTGTAAGACATGGTTATTGTCCGTCGGTGAAGTCAACGGTGACCTATACAGCCACCCTCACCTTGCAACAGAAGCCAAAGTATTTCCTTGGAATCAGAATCCATCGAGCCATATTGTCCGTGGATTTCAAGCTCACAAGCGAGTATTCCAGCGACAATGTCGTGGCAGTCATCAAGCTAGACATGAACAAGAGCGAGAAAGAAAGAGCCGACGAGGTGAATGCCAAGCTGAAGGAATTGATGGAAGACATGCCCAACTGCAGCATCAACATCAAGTACAACTATGCTTCAAAAGCTGATGATGACGAAGACGAAGACGGCATCCATCTGCTATGGGCTAGCGACCGCCTGGATGTAGCAAGAGAAGTTGACTACCAGCTCACTTCCATCTACTCACAGCTTGTCATCTTGGAGAAAGTGATGCAAGACAGAGAAACCATCCTCGACTTCCTGAAGCACAAGATATTCGATGTAGTGAGCAGGGCATCCAGAGGAGCCATCGCCGAGTATGCACTTACAAGATGGGAAGATGCAAGTATGGCGGCAATGAAGAAACAGGCAGGAGTAGAGGACAAGAAAGAGAATACCCCATCCACACAAAAGTCTGACAAAAACGTTTAAGGTCACAATTTGTGATTTTGAAAATGAATATAAATATGGTAGATACAACAGAAAAGATAGAGAACAGCGAACTGGTCACAAATCGTGATCAGTTGGTTGTCGTGGATAACATAGAGTCTCTAATAAAAGTTATTAGAGGACAACAAGTTATGCTTGATAAAGATTTAGCAATGCTATATGGGGTAGAAGCTAAAGTTCTCAATCAGGCTGTTAAACGCAATGTTGAACGCTTTCCTGATGATTTTCGGTTTCAATTGACAAAGGAAGAATGTTTAAGGTCACAAATTGTGACCTTAAACGAAAAACAAGGTCAACATCTCAAATATATGCCGTATGCTTTCACTGAACAAGGTGTGGCAATGCTTAGTAGTGTTCTCCGTTCAAAAACAGCCATTGAGGTCAATATACAAATCATGCGAGCCTTTGTTTCCATGCGTCACTTCATGGTGAATAATGCTTCTGTGTTCAGCCGCTTGGAAACAATAGAATATCACCAGTTGGAAATTTTACAGCATCAACAAGATACAGACAAACACTTGCAAGAATCCGACAAGCGTATAGAAGAAGTGTTCCGTAGATTGGATGAGGGTAACGCAAAACCGAAGCAAGGTGTGTTCTACAATGGGCAAGTTTATGATGCCTATACTTTCGTGTCCGACTTGATTAAGAGTGCGAAGAAACGTATTGTCCTTATCGACAACTATGTTGACGAGACTGTACTGACATTGCTCGATAAAAGAGATAATAACGTGTCTGCAATCATCTACACTCAGCTGATAAGCCGTCAGTTCCAACTCGACATAGACCGCCATAATGCTCAATATGCACCGATTGATGTTGAGACATTCCGTTTGTCGCATGACCGCTTCCTTTGTATAGACGATGATGTATATCACATTGGAGCCTCCATCAAAGACTTAGGTAAAAAGTGGTTTGCCTTTTCCAAGTTAGACATACTATCCCAGATATGCTCATTGAAAAAATAAAAAGTAACAATTAAAAACGAACGGTATGAGAAAAAAGAACCATAGGTACTATTATATAATAGTGGCATTACTGGCATGGCTTCCAACAAAAAGCCACGCCCAGTTTGGCATCAACGACATGCCATCCATGGAAGCGATGATTTCCAACCACAAGACTGTAAGAACAGCCTTGGATATAAGAATGATAGCTGAGCTAGGAGTAGAACAGGTACATGAAGGCTCGCAGAAAAGCATCGAGGAATATCAGGAATCCAGCAAGAGACTTGACAAATACAAACGCTGCTTTGACATCATCGACCTCATTCTTAATGGAACAGCCACGGCTTTTCATGGAGTAAGAACCTATCAAAGCTGCAGTAGCAACATCAAGAGCTACCTACAGCTTCTGAACGAGTATGAGGAAAAGATACTCTTGAAGGGCAAGGTATGGTCATCGGACACCATCATCTATACAACAAGCAAGCAAACCATAGAGGATATAAAAAGTTCCGCTTCCAGCATCTATAAATCCTATATAGATTTGTCAGCCTACCTCACAGGAACGGCAGAGTGCAAGACAGAATCCATGATGCTCTGCTTGCAATGTATCAATGAGAACATGGATGCCATAGACGCATCAGTCAGAAACGCCTACCTAACCCTTTGGAGCTATATGACCATTCGTCTGGGGTTCTGGAAGAAAGAGATATTCAGAGCCAAGACCATCAGGGAGATGGCATTGGAGGCATATGACACATGGAAGAAATCGCAGTACATTGCCTACAACAACCTTCAAAGCCCTTCCACCGAGAAACATAAGGCTTTGGGAGGAGGGGGCATTCTCGGCGGCAGGTCAAGAGAAGACATTTAGTTCCAATGGATAAAAGGCATATATAAGTATAGGCTTATATAAAACAATAAAGAAACAGACATATAAGTATATAAAAATATAATTATATTAAGCAATAATCAATGAAACATATAAGAATTTTATTTTCATTAGTGGCAATGTTATTCATCTCCACGACATCAAGAGCGCAAGGAGCCGAGGTTACCTATATTCATGAAGATGACATCATGAATCAGTTTACAGTAATGGAAACTGGTGCTGGCAGTCTTAAACCAAGAGAATACTATCAACTTATGCACAAGAGTTATCAAAAAACAGCAGCAGCCACCAACAAGTTGAGTTTTCGCTTGGAAAATCAAGTATTGACCAACAAGGAAGTCCCTTTGGCAGAGAAAGTGGATTCCGACTTGGTAAAGAGAGAGAAGGTAGAAGCCACCAACATCGCCACAAGAATGCCAGGTGCGGGCGATGTCGCCTGGATGATGGAAAAGGGAAAGATAGAGAGCAAGATGAACACCTTCGAAAGCAACATCAACAAGATAGTAAGCTATGGAGGCAGCAGCGATGACTATAAGAACTGGAAAGACATCTACAATTGTCTCGACTGTGCCATCAAGCTCATCAGAAAGTCCTATCTAGACCTAGGCAGTCGAAAGAAGGAATATTTGGCCATCTACCAAGACATAGTGAAGCGCAACCTCTCCCTCACAGGGCAACTAAGATATTGGAAAAGTCTAAAGACTGTCAAACAAGCCCAACAGAAAGCAACGAAAATAGACAGGCAATCAAGCAATACGGTGATAGCAAACAATGCCATGCGAAGATGGCAGAACGCCATGGCCGTGGATGGTTTTTCCAAATAAGCAAACAAATATACCTATATTTGCATAATTATATAACCATATAAAAATATAAGAATATAATTATATAAGAAAATAAGCCAATAAGGCAATAATACAATAAAGAAACAGAAAAATAAGGATATAAATCAGTCGTTTTACTCAAAAGTACAATAAAATATATGTGAAAACTAAACTTTTAGTTAATAATGTTGCTCAATTCAAGAAAAAGCTGTACCTTAACAGCCAAAAATAGGTAAAACGGCAATAATGTCAAACCAAAGAGTAAATGATATGAGTAACAGAAATTACAACAATTATAGCATAGCAAAGAAAACAATAGCAGTAGTATTCCTTAGTTTGATAGGAATGCTAAATGTGATGGCACAGACTGGGACGGTTAATAGAACTTTTATCATGACTGGTTTCGGCGAAAAACTTGATACATGCAATCTTTCCTTATTTTTCGAACAAGGAAAGGTTACAGGTTTAAACATGGCTTTCAATAATAAAGGAAAAGGTTCATTTATTTTGGCAAGCATTTCAGGTGCCCCAAACATGTATCATAAATATAAAACTCCAGAACAAAGAATAAATGATTTCAAAAATCTAATAGATACACTTCAAACAAAATATGATGAATGGAGTGCCATAGCAAAAAACAACAAGGTTGTTAACTATAAAAAACAAATTGGTAACTTTAGCAATGTCCCTATATTGTCTTTAACTCTCCACAAAAATAATATTAAATACTATCAAAAAAACGAAGTTCCATATATAGATGATTGTACACCTTATTTTCAAGTTGATACCAAGGGGAATTGCTGTGTCTTCTTTGGTTGGAAAGGATTTAACTTTGAAAGAACAAAGGGGTACAACCAAGGATTTTGGACATCCTATCCTATAAAAGAACAAGTCACTGAAAATCTCGTAATATTTCAGTTTTACTCATCGAAAGAGTTACAAAGCCTCAAAGATGCTTTAAATTTAGAAACAGCAAGACAAGAACTTCTCAATAAAACAAAAAGCAGCGAAGAAATAGATTCTTTATTCAAATAATCATAAGCCTCTTGCGTTAGCAAGGGGCTTTGTTGTATATTCACCTCAATAATCTATACCCTTGCATTAACACCGAGGGGTTAAAGGGGGCGAGCGGCCTCATTTATAACAGTTTACACGATACACCTTAGAAAAAGAATATGTTAAATAAAAAGGTATATCGTGTTTATGCGGCCATTTTTATGTTTTTCCACTACTTTTGTGCGAAAATTTTAAAATTGATATAAAAATGGCATTTAGTACATTATTCTTAGATGCTTCATCCAGTAATGATACGATGGATGGAATAAAAGACATGGTTAGCGATCTTTCGCAAACCATAGGTGTTGATTTGTTTGAGGAAGACATTGATAATGTCGTTTTTCAAACAAACGAGTTTTTATGCAACAGCGATTTTATCGGTTCGCAAGGTCCTTTTTGGTGGATTTTGCAGATGAGCATGGCTTTGGGAGCATTGTTCTCTATCATCGTGGCTGGAGGCATGGCCTACAAGATGATGGTGAAGAATGAACCTATAGATGTCTTCAAGATAATGAAGGTGTTAGGCATTGCCATCGTGATGTGCTTTTGGTACCCACCAAGCATGAGTGGATTCAAAGGTGCCAGCAACGCTTGCATCCTTGATGCTTTGGCTTACATTCCAAACTGCATAGGCAGCTATACACATGACTTATATGAAGCCGAAGCTACGCAAGTAAGCGACAAATACAATGAACTTATGCCTCTTATTCAAGCTAGAGATTCCTTAGCAGGTAAAATCAACAAGAAAGTTAAAGCAGGATATATTGGTGTAAAGGAAGAGAAAGCACTTTCAACAGTATCAGAAGCCTCTGGCACACAATCAACATCAAAAGGATTACAAGATGCGGTTGAAGCAAATGGCAAATCCACCTTTGCTGGTTTAATGATAGGTCTGGACAAAGTTGTCATGTTCTTTGCCTTGGTCATCTACCGCATCGGTTGGTGGAGCACGATCTTCTGTCAGCAGATATTATTAGGAATGCTCACGATATTCGGACCGATTCAATGGGCTTTCAGCGTCCTTCCGAAATGGGAAGGAGCCTGGGCTAAGTGGATAACGAGGTATCTCACGGTACACTTCTACGGAGCGATGTTGTACTTCGTCGGTTTCTATGTATTGTTACTTTTCGACATCGTACTAAGTGTTCAAGTAGAGAACCTTACTGCTATCACCCAAGGCGAGGGAGCCATGGCTGCCTACATCCAGAACGCCTTCATGACCTGCGGCTACCTATTGGCAGCATCCGTAGTAGCCTTGAAGTGCTTGAACCTAGTTCCAGACTTGGCAGCGTGGATGATACCAGAGGGCGACACCGCATTCTCCACCCGAAACTTCGGCGAGGGAGTAGCATCCTCTGTGAAGGCAAGTGCGGCTTCAGTGATGAGAATATAAAGAATAGATAAAAATACAACAATATGGCAGTATTAAAGAATGTAGAGAATAAAATCAAGCTCGTAATGATAGTGAGCAGCCTATTTCTGGTAGGCTGCGTCATTGTGAGCCTAGGCAGCATCATCATCGCCAAGGGCATGGTGGACGAAGCCCACAAGAAAGTTTACGTATTGGACGGAACCGTTCCTATTTTGGTAAAGCAGACCACCCAAGAAGAAACCTTCGATGTGGAAGCCAAGAGCGACATCGAGATGTTCCATCAGTTCTTCTTCACGTTGGCACCTGATGACAAGTATATCCAATACACCATGAAGAAAGCCATGTATCTGGTGGACGAGACAGGACTAGCCCAGTACAATGCCCTGAAGGAAAAAGGCTTCTATAATAATATAATAGGTACGAGCACCATCTGCAGTATCTATTGTGACAGCATCAAGCTCAACACCGATTCCCTCACCTTCACCTACTACGGCAGACAGCGCATCGAGCGAAGGACAAGCATTCTGATGCGTCAGCTGGTAACCGCCGGCAAGCTCAGAAGAGTGCCGAGAACAGAGAACAACCCTCACGGAATCCTCATCACCAACTGGCGAACACTGAAGAACCAAGACTTGGAGGGAACCAAGAAGTCAGACTATTAAATCAAGCAACAATGGACATAAAGAAAGTACTCATGGGCGAGAAGATGCCTGACAAGAACGATCCCCAGTATCGAGAGCAATACGAGCGAGAGGTGAGAGCAGGGCAAAAGTTCGCTGAGAAGACCAAGCTCAACATTCTGTTTTTGAAAATCCAAGAATGGGCAAACGACCACAGAAAGGCCTTTCTGGGCATCGTGTTCGGCTTGGTAATCTCCCTGTTCGCCTGGAATGTCATCAACATGATAAGATATTACAATGCGAGCAAGGAGCAAAAACGCCACACGGCAGTGGAGCGAGTAGAGAAAGCCCTTCAGGAGCAACGTAATTCACACAAAGCACAATAAAGATGGATATAAAGAAAATCAACTTCAAGCAGCCCAAGTATATGATACCAGCCATCATATACATACCGCTGTTGTTCACAGGCTACTTCTTGATAGACACATTCAACGTCGAAACATCAGGGCCAGGCAACAGCAAGCTGAAGACCACCGACTATTTGTCGAGCGAGTTACCGGAAGCCTACACCGACAGCGTCCTAGGCGACAAAATGGACAACACCCAAAGGGAATACGGAAAGATTTCCGACCTTTCGGGAGTCCAAAACGTAGAGAACGACAACGACTCCGTAAACAAGAAACAGGATTACGAGTCAAAGTATAACGAAGAGGAAGCCAAGAAGGTCAAGCAACAGCAAGCCGAGGAGAAGCGCAAGCTCCAAGAGATGCAAGAGCGAGTGAGACAAAATCGCAGCCAATCCAACAATGACGACTTTGTTGACCCGATAAGCAGCTCCGAGATAGCCAAGGCGCAACGCCGCCGTCGCCAACGCAACTGGGAAGAAATGAACCGCAACCTGGGAGGTGGCGACAACTATCTGGCAGACTATGAAGAAAACTCGTCCTCTTCCCTTTCCTCTTCAACCACAACAGGAAACACCACGAACAGCGGTATTCCTGGAGCCATGAACAATGACACCGACAATTCTTACAACGCTCCAAATACCGCTAACGGCAACCATCAGTACCAAGGAGGCGTACAGCAAGATGGAGAGCAACCAGAAAAGGTGACAAAGAAGACCAAGGAAGTCTCCGACTACTTCAACACCGTAGGCAAGGACAAGGAAAAAGACAAGCTCATCATGGCCATCATCGACGAGAACGTAAAGGCCGTTGACGGCAGCAGGGTCCGTCTCCGCCTGTTGGATGACATAGAGATAGGCGACGAGACCATCAAGAAAGGCACCTACCTATATGCCACCATGAGTGGCTTCGGCAAGCAAAGAGTCCAAGGAAAGGTAGAAAGCATCTTCTATGACGATGACATCATCAAGGTAAGCCTATCCATCTATGACACGGACGGCATGCAAGGCCTGTATGTACCTCTGAGCAGTTTCAGGGAAACCACCAAGGAAGTCGCAAGCAGTGCCATGCAAGGCGGCAACATCATGGACAACACCACGACCAGCAGCAGCGGCATCAAGGGATGGGCGACCCAAGCAGCGCAAAATGCCTCACAACGAGTGATGAACGCCTTGGGAAGAGCAGCCAAGAAGAACCGTGTCCGCCTGAAGTACGGCACACGAGTTTACCTTGTTGACGGCAGTCAGAAGGAAAGAAGCAACAGAAATAGAAACAATTATTAATCAGATAGAAATGAAAGAAATAAGAAAGAAGTTCCTATCACTCCTTGCGGTGTGCTTAGGAGCCACACTTGGAGCATTCGCTCAGAAAGGATATAACGACATGGAGCAGCTCACTATCAACGAGAATGTTTCATCCATCATCACGGCATCAGAGCCCATTCGCTTGGTAGATATATCCACAGACAGCATCGCTGGCGACAAGCCATTGGAAAATGTCATCCGCTTGAAGCCAAAGACTGGCAACCACAAGGACGGCGAGGTGATGGGAGTTGTTACCATCATCACAGAACGCTATCGAGTGCAATATGCCTTGATATACACAAGCAAGTTGGAAGAGGCGGTGACAGACAAGGAAGTGGAACTTGTGGAGCGCAACGCCTTCCATAACCCGGACGTTAGCATGTCAACGGTGGACATGGTGAGTTACGCCATGAAGGTGTGGAACTCCCCTGCCCGATACAGAAGCACGTTCACCACCCAGAACAAGATGACCATGCGCTTGAACAACATCTATGTGGTAGGAGAATACTTCTTCATAGACTTCTCCGTGGACAACAAGACCAACCTTCCGTTTGATATCGACGAGCTTAGGGTAAAGCTGCAGGACAAGAAGCAGCAGAAAGCCACCAATGTGCAGACCATCGAGCTGAAGCCAGCCCTGGTATTGGATCGTTCCGTAAGATTCAAGAAAGGCTACAGAAACATCATTGTCCTGAAGAAGATGACTTTTCCAAACGACAAGGTACTATCCATCGAACTCAGCGAAAAGCAGATTTCCGGAAGAACAATCTCTATGAACCTCGATTATGAGGATGTATTGGCTGCCGATGCCTTCGACACCCTTCTTTTACGTGAACAATAAAAAGACAGATATGAGAAGAATACTTTCAACGATATTCGCCATACTACTGACAGCAAGCGCATTCGCCCAGAGTCACGGCAACCATATCATGGTAGGCGTTGGCGGCAGCTATCCGCAAGGAGTAGAGGCCACCCTCGCCTACGAGCACGAAACCGAGTATCACAACGCCTGGGAATATTTCGCCACAGCCTACTTGAAATACAAGAAAGACGAGGAGGCAGGACATGTCACAAGCGACTCCTTCTGGCACAACTATAACACATGGACTGTGGGTGCAGCCTACAAGCCATGTGTTACAAGAGGCAGAAACCACCACGGAAGTGTAAGAATAGGTGTTAGCTGTGGCAGCGACCTGGACAAAGTGATAACCGCAGGACATGTAGGTTACGAGCATACCTATAACCTCTACAACGGTTGGAGCCTGTTCTTCCAAGTGAAGGAAGATGTAGTAATCAGAGGAAAGGACACGTTCAGAACAGGAGCATCCTTTGGCGTGAAAGTTCCCCTATAATATAATAAGGTGTAAAATGAAAACAAAGATAACAACTTTTGTCATGGGGATGCTTATGATGGCATCCTTCATGACCTCCTGCGACAATCATGAGCCATACGACCCGGACTTGCATATAGGATATGTCCTTTGCGATGACCATACCTGCATGGACACGGCAACCTATTTCAACCAAAGCAAGCGCAAAGCCGTGGGAGTAGTCTTTGCCGAAAAGACGAAAGATCATCCTGTGTTGGCGGTAAACCTGGAGGAAACAAGCGGCATGTTCTGTGACTCCATAGGAATGGAGAACGGAACGAGCGGTGACATCACCAAGTTCGATGGCTTCGCCAACACCGTTGCCATGTATCAAAGCTACGACAAAGAATCAGGCCATGGCTCACCGATAGCCATGAGGATGATGAGCTTCCACAAGTATGGACAAAGCGACCACATCCCAAGTGTGGCAGAGCAACGACTGCTGCAAAGTGCAGCCAAGACCATCAATCCCATCATAAAGAGATGCGGAGGACAACCTATCAGCTTGGATGCAGACTGTTGGTATTGGACTTCTACGGAAGTACAGGAGAACCCAGGCACACAAGCCTGGCTATGCAGCGCAGTGAATGGTGGCATCATGCCAACACCAAAGGCAGAGAGCCACAAGGTAAGAGCCATCATTGAGATGAATTATCCAGAATATTAATCTTCAAACACAAAATTATGGCAAATTGGAAAACATTGTTGGAAACAGCCTTAAAAGGAGCCAAGACCGCTGCCCCACATATTCTTACAGGAGCAAAGGTAGCAGCCCCTTATGTGAAGAGTGCGGTAAAAACAGGAGCGCACGCAGTAAAAGGAACAGCAGAGTTCGTCGCCAAGCATCCTAAGGCCTCCCTTGTAGCAGGTGCTGTGTCCCTCCCCTATTTCGGTTACAACAAAGGTGCATTAACATTTGCGAAAGAAAAGTTACTGGGGGATGACTCCAAGGAAAAAGGACTTGTTGACACAGCATCAAGATTAGCATTCGGCGACCAAAAGGATGCTTACGGAAACGAAAAGTCAATCTCGGAGAAAGCAGTCAACGTTCTTTTTGGCGAAGGTTCCTATGATTCAATCAAAAGAGCAGGAGGAGCTACCTTCGACGAGGGGCAGGAACTCTACCATAATCTTAAAAACGGTGTGGCAGGAATAGGCAATGAAGCAATCGGCCTGTACCAAGACGGAAAGCAGTTTGCTGGAAATTTCTTTTCAGGCAACGGTATGGTTTCCAATGGCAACGGTGGCTATTACGATCCAACAGCGCAATCCTATCCATCCATGGCACAGATGCAGATGACCAATCAACAAGGCGGTGGTTCAATGAATGCCTTGATGAACGGCATGAACAATGCAGTAAGCCAAGTGTCCGGTGGAAACGTGAGCAAGATGAACATTGCCAGTTTGTTGCTTTCTGCCTATATGATGTTCGGTAGATTTGGTTGGATGGGAAAAGCTGCCAGTTTATTGCTGGGAGGAATGACCTTACACAACATAAACGGAAAACAGGCAGCTTCTCAACACCAAAATCAGCAACAACAGCAATCACGTGCGAACGTTACCGAACAAATACCTCTTCAGACAGCAGAGATGCCTGTTGAAGAAGAGAACACTGTTGTTCGCATGAGAAGACTATAATTAGATACAGGAGAGCAATCTCCTATTAAAAATCACAGATAAGATGAAAGAAAATTTTAAAGATATGCTCCTCGAATCCGGAAGTGGTTACATGATGCCATTCGCCTTGGAGGAGAAAGAAGAGCTTCCAACCACACTAGGATATGGCAAACAGCGTCACCCCATGACAGGCGAGGAATTTAACCATCTAGGTGTTGACTTCGCCATTAAGAACAGAGATTTGTACGCAGTAGCCTCTGGTATGATTGTTGGCGCAGGAAACGATGCGCTTCATGACAATTACATCGTAGCCAAATATGGGAAGTACGAAGTTACTTATGGGCATCTAGCAGAAGCATATACAGGATATGGTGAAAGCGTTTCCGCAGGTGATAAAATTGCCAAAAGTGGCGATTTCCTTCATGTCGGCATACGATTCAATGGACAAGACATTGACCCGATGGTTTTTCTTTCCATGATATGGGCAAACATCCAGCAACTCGCCGCCATGGGAATCCAAAAACAGCCTACTGAAGAATCCTTGGGAACAAAAAACATAAAAAACAGTTTCGACAAGGACTATGTTTCCATCTTGATGCTCATGCTCAGATGGCTTCCAAGCTACATGAACGACTTAAGGAACAGGGCTTACAATCCTCCTCCAAGGGCAGAAGCATCCCTACGCAACATCTTTGCCCAGGCAGCCTCCAAGAATTATTTCTTTGAGAGCATACCATCCGTAGCCAACCCTCTCGGATTATCAGAAAGAAGTGTTCCCCTAGCCGAGAAAATTCAGGATATCCTTATCCATGATTTTCTCAGCTATCTGGCACTGAACCACAACATATATCCTGAGACATGGGAACGAAAATGAAAAAAAAACTTCTTTCACAAGCTTCAGAAGACGGATTGACCGCCGATCCTTTGAAAGACCTTGAGATAGACATACAAAGCTACGATATTGAACGCACCGCCTCCGTTTACTATGACAACCAAGGAATCCGTTGTTGGACAAAAGCTTGGTTTAACGGAAGGGAAAAAGGCGAGAATGCCATCGAGATAACCAGACAACTCGCCATGAAGTTCTTCAATGACGAGATGTCCATGGATGAATGGCTGTCACGTTTCTACCCTAAGCAAATGACGGTATATCATAAGGCCATCAGTCAGGCACGCAGTCAACTTCTTGGAATGTAAACAACAAACAATATGGCAAAAGGTAATAATTTACAGGATTTATCCCAAATAGACTATTGTCTTCAGCAATACTATAGCAAGTATATGGCAGCCACTCTTCTTCAGGAGCGAAAGAAAATCCTTCAAGAGCAGAAGAACGCTGCCATAAAACTTAATGAATCTCTTCAGAGACTGCCTAACTTTGGTGCCGCTTCAAATTCGTTCACCAAGTTGAACGATGCAGAGCAACTTACCAAGAAGTCGCTCGACGAGTTGGCTGCAAGGACTTCTGAACGTTGGTTCAAAGACCCCAAGATAGTGAAAGACTACAGCGTTTTCGTTACATCTTTCTATGAAAGCCTTGTTGCGAAAAATGGCGGTAGAGACTCCAAGGCGTTGGAAAACTACGCCAACAACTACTGTGCCAATCGCCTTCAAAAATTGATGGTGGAACAATTAGCTAGGGAGCAGGTTCCTGCCAACACCGCAACTTACATAGCCAAGAAAGCCTTTTCGGAGAGCATTCTTGGCATGGGCGACTTTGGTAGCCTAAAGAAAGGAGCCATTGGGCAAAAGGTTGATGAACAAGCGGAAAAATATTACAATCCATCCGTTGTTTCAAAAACAGCAGGAACGATTGCTGGTTACGGAATAGATGCAGCACTCACTCCAGGAGGTGTAGGAAAGGCAACTTCTTCCGTAGCCAAGGGTGTGGTAAAGGTAAGTCAAAAAGCTGCAGGTTGGTGGTTAACCGACAAGATTTGCCAAGGAGGTCTCCATATTTATGGCAAGCTATGGGGAACTGAGGATGAAGAGAAGAAGGATAACCGTACCATCTTTGGTGACGAGAATGCTTCTGCAAAAATACAGGCCGGAGCAAAGAGATACAAAAAGAATGGCACGGAATTGATGATGAACATCAATAGTGGACTTGCAAAAAAGATAAAATTGCCACCCCCAAACACATCTTTAACCATAAAGAAAGAAAGCAACGCCCTATTGGCGGAACACAAGGGTAATTCCCAAAAGCTTCTCTCCACCATCAAGAACAATCTCTCCAAACAGTGTGTGCCATTCAACGGAAACAGCAAAGTTCCAGCTTGGATGTTGAGCAACAGCAGCAAGCAAAACAGGGCGTTGGCATCCTCTTTCTACGCCTGTGCCATGGAAATGTGTAGAGAGCAAAAACAAGTAAGGATGTTTGGAGGCAAGAAGATGACCTTGAAGGAAGTGAGTCAACGAGCCTATGACTATGCAAGGGCAGCAGTTGCCGTAGAGCAACGATCCTCCAAGAATGCAGCTCATGCCCAAAAGGGGACATTGGACAAAAACATGTCTGCGCTCAATGACCAGATAAACAATCCTGGCAAGTCATCAATTCGTAAGCATCCAACTTCCTCTCCCCAGGCAACCCCAACGGCATCCCCTTACGCTTCGGGGCCTTATGCGCAAAACGGCGTAATGGGAACAGAAGCAAACGGTACAACACAGAATACTGCGCAAAAGCCAAATATAGATGGTTGGGGCAACGCCTTTGAAAGCTTAGGCCTTAATGGATTTGGGGACATCGGCAAGAATCTAGCTATGTATTGGCCATGCTTCCTGATATGATTATAGGAATGTTCACAGGAAAGACTCCAAACCTAAAGCTTCAGGACAACCTGATGCCATTGGCTGCCATAGTGGGAGGAATGTTCGTAAAGAGTCCTCTCCTGAAGCTGCTGCTCATAGGATTTGGCGGTGCAAACATCTTGAATAAAGCAGGTCATGCTGCCATCAGCGATGGTTTAGCAAAAAGTAACAATGTAGCAAAGACCTACAAGGTTTATCCTGACGAGCCTTTGAATTCAAGAATAGTGAATCCAGCGATGAAGGGAAGCAGTATGATAGCCACTATCGACGGCGTGCCTAGCGTCATCAACATATCAAGAGATGCTGCAGACGCTTACAACAAGGGAGCCATCCCTATCAACACATTGGCGAATGCTGTCCTTCGCAAGTATGATGAGAACAAGGCATTGGCATCGCAGAATTATGAGCAGCATCTGAGCCAAGAAGAAACAACAACCCAATCAATGGGTATTAAATAGGTGTTAAGTACCAGTTATATTAATTTTAGAAATACCTCCTGGTTCGAGAGAATCGGGAGGTTTTAGTTTGTCATTAAGTTAGAGCGGTATTTCCAAGTCGGAGTATCGCTTTTGTTTTACATCTACCTCAATAATCTATACCCTTGCATTAACACCGAGGGGTTAAAGGGGGCGAGCAGCCTCATTTATAATCATTTACACGATAGTCCTTAGAAAAAGAATATGTTAAATAAAAAGGTATATCGTTTTTATACCACCTATCTTGTATTTAATCAGTTACTTTGCATTGGAAATAAAAAACAACCCAATAAATAAAAAAATACAATGGCAAAAAAAGAATCATCTCAACAAGCCTCGGAGCAGCAGGAAGGGAAAGTTGACCGAATAAACAACGCCCTTCAGAAGTTTTCCGACATGCTCATCGCAAGAATGGAGCAAATGAAGGAAAGCAAATGGAAGAAAGGTTGGACGGATGGGCGCACAGCCCAGTTCGGCTTGCCTCAGAATCTCGTGGGTCGCCCTTATACAGGCAGCAATGCTTTCCTATGCCAAATCCACACCACGATGGAGCATTACAGAATGCCAGTTTACCTTACCATCAAACAGATAAGGGATGCAGGAGGCATGATCAAGAAAGGCGAGCACAGTATTCCTATCTTCAAGTGGGACTTGCGAATCAAGGACAAGGACGGCAAGAAACTGTCAGAAAGCGACTATCGTAACATGACAAAGGAGGAGCAAGCCGAATGCACCGTTCGCCCTTATCTGAAGGTATATAACGAATGGAACATAGACCAAACCAACCTGGAAGAGGTCAACAAAGAAAAATACGATGCCATCTTGAAGCGTTTCAAGTCAGAGCCTATCAAGGACGAGGTAGGAATGTACAAGAACGAGGCCTTCGACAACCTCCTGAAAGAACAGTCTTGGGTGTGTCCTATAGAATACGAGAAGTTCAATGAATCCGCTTTCTATAGTCCCAAAAGAGACCAGATAGTAGTTCCTTCCAAAAAGCAGTTCAATATCAGCAATACCCCAGAGGATGTTTTCAAGGACGGAATGGAGTTTTACGGCACCACCATTCATGAGATGGCTCACTCCACAGGTCACGAGTCACGCCTTGGTCGTGATGGCATCGTAAAGATAGACCAATTTGGCTCAGACCAATACGCCAAGGAAGAACTTGTTGCGGAGCTACATCAGCCCTCATAGGCAATGCCATGGGTTTTGATAGCAGAATACGAGAGAACAACATAGCTTATCTCCAAAATTGGATAGGTTCGTTGAAGAAAGACCCGAAGTTCTTGAAGTCGGTGATGTCAGATGTGAACAAATCATCCAAGATGGTTTTAGAACACATCGACGAGCAACGCCGAAAATTAGGAGAAAAGGCCCTGTTGGATGGTTCTCTTGATGGTGTGGAAGAAAAAAACAAGAATGAGCAACAACTTCAAGACCTGAAGGAGGAAGATGCTAAGAAAGAGGTCATAGCCAAGGTATGGCCTTCCGTCAGCAACAAGATTACAATGTCCTCTGGCGACATTCTCACCGTTGACTACAACAAAGAGAAAGACACTCTTGAAGTTGCATATAAAACATCAGAAGGTGAGGAAAAAGTTCACTGCACTAACTATAACCACAGCCAGGGCATAAACCAGAACTTAGGCTATGTGTGGGAAGAGCTTTCAAACATGAAGCAATTCCAGGAAAAAGAGACAAAGACTGAAATCCTTTCACAAGGAAAGGACTACTTCACTTCATTGATGGAAACTATAACTTCCACTCCCAACAGTGAGCATACAGTTTTGTCTGTGAAGACTCTTCCCGAGCTACGAGACTATTACAAGGGGAATCCCAATGTAGGAGCTTGGATAAATCAAGCATCCAACAAGGAAATCATAGAAGCAGGAGCAGACTTCTTGCCTAACCTCCGCTATAGCCACAAGGAAGGCAGAAGCCTCTACAACATAGAGGCAGCGTATTCAAACATCAACGCATTATATCCCGATGTTGTGGACAATGACGCAAAACGCCAAATTGTTCATCGAATCAAACAAGCCGAGGAGGTGGTAACCTCCTACCATAACAACATCGAGGAAAAATTTGGAAAAGAATTTCTCATGGAAAAAGAAAATATGAACAAGGTTCTTTCTCGAAATGACTACCAGGAGCAAGGTCAGACCATACAGCTTGACCCAAAGGATGAGAAGAAATATTTCTCGTCCTACAACTACTTTCAGATGGAATCCGAGACCGCCGAGTTTGACAAACTAAAGGATGCCGAGAACTATGAAGGCATCCTTGCCCTGGCGAAAGAATATGATCAAGGTGACAGCATGGACTTGGAGCATGTAGAGACCAGCATGACACCAGACTATGGTGATGATGTTCTCATTGATGATGAGAACTATGCTGTTGTATATAACAATTCAGTAGGTGGAACCTACAACTTGTTGAGAAAGTACAGTGAGAATGACATCCGAGAGGCCATCGAGCGTTACGGTATGCCAAAGACTCCAGCTATGCAGTGAAGTTCATTGACCAGCAGATGGGCTTGGAAAAAGGCGTAAAGCCTTTAGTAGAGATTCCATCCCCAGAGGCAAAGGCTGTAGCCAAGAGCTTTCGAGAAGACTTGACACCTCAATTCACCATGCCGAATGGGAAGGTTCTAGATTACCACTATGACGCTAGCGACAACAAAGTCATAGTAGGAGAAAAGTTAAATGATGGTTCTTTCATAGAAACTTATGTCCACGATTACGACTTTGCTCTCAGCAAGGCAGAAAACATGTCTGCCATATACAAAGAGTTGTCAACTGAATATCAAGCAAAAAAGGCGAGCGAGGAAAAGAAAACTCCTCGTGAAGACAGCTATATCCAGACAGATGTCGTAGGTAAGGCCAAACAGATAGCATCCACAGGTGTTCCTATGGAAGAAGCAGAGAAAAAGGCTTCATCCATTGTGAAAGAAGAGGTTCACAAGGAACACCATAAGCAAGAAGCCGAGAAAGACAAGCAGGAAAAGGACAAGGCAAATCAAGCCGCAGCAGAAGAGAAGAAAGAGCAACAAGAGAAAAAAGAGGAATCAAAAGAGGTCAGCGAGGCGACAGCCAAAGCCCTTACCCATGCAGCCCTTCTCGTTGGAGCATTATCTGCTGCCAAGCAGAATGAGGGAATTTGGATGAACAAATCCCAGAAAGGTAATGCAGAGTTCATCAACACCCACACCCCTATCACGGCCTACAACAACATTATGATGAACCTCAATTCGGATGCCAACAAGTATAAGACGAATGTCTATACTTATTATAATCCTGCCAAGGAGAACCACATGCCTGTAAAGCAGAACGAGAAAGGCATGGAGTTCCATTGGACTAGTTGGGGGTATCAGAACGCCATGGATAAGGACGAAGTCATCACCAGCAAGCAGTTTGACAAACTTCCTGATGACGAGAAGTCTTTCTATACCAAACATGCCACACGAGTTATGCAGAACATCTACAATGTGGAGCAAACCACCATGAACGCCAACAACCATGACGCTTACGTGGAAATTCTGAAGAACAAGGGAGCGCAGCTTTCACAAAACGAGAAAGAGCAAAAAGGGAAATACTCTTCTATTATGAAACAATGGAAAGAGTTGAAGGGCAAGCATCCCGATGCACTTCTATTGTTCCGCATTGGCGATTTCTATGAGATGTACAAGCAGGATGCCAAGCGAGGTTCGGAAGTGTTGGGAATCACCCTGACCAAGATGAATGAAAGTAAAGACTTCCATCTTGCAGGATTTCCACATCAAGCACTTGACACCTACCTTCCAAAACTCATCCGAGCAGGAGAACGAGTAGCCATATGCGACCAGTTGGAATCAAAGAAGACAGTCAGCCAAGGCTTCGACGCAAAAGCAATACTGAACAAAGCATACGCCACTGCCAAGGAAGTGGCCAAGCAAAGCGGTATGCAATATGAGCGAGTGATGGTTTTGCAAGATGCCAAATACGATTCCAAGGAAGACAAGATTGTCGTAAGCGGCATGAAAGGCGAAGTTGGAAATGAAAAGATGGCTGCCCTTTACAAAGCAAACGACATCTACAGAGCCGTGGTTGCAGCCACAGGTACAGAGAACCGTCTTGACCGTTCGGGCAGAAACGACCTCCTCCCAGAGGACGATGCCAAGCATGAGCAACTGGTGAGAGAACTTGCAGCAGGAGTTATGATGGCTCGCCAGGGACTTCCTGCCATACTCTCAAAGGAGAATGAGAAACTTATTCCTTATTGGGAACGAGAGATAAAGGAAAATCCAAAACTCTTGGGAATAGTAGAAAGAGATGTGAACAATGCTGTAGAGACCATTGACAACCTTGTGGCAAAGCGAAAGGTTGACTATGAATCCATCCGTGGACAGCTTCCAGGAAAGACGATGGAGAAACCATCAAAATATTCCATCTCCCAAGACTTGGCCAAGCTGCCAAACATAGAGACCAAGGAAATAGTAGTGGTAAAAGACATCTTGCGAAAAGAAGCAGATGTCATTCTCCCTGCTGGAGCATCCTTGGAAGTGAACAACGAGGTTCCTGGCATGAGAAAGGACAGAATCACCATAGCCTTGAAGAAAGAAGGCATTGACGATGTGAGGTTCTATAATGCCGGTGGTTCACTTGGATTGAATAAGCCAAACTCCTATTTCCAAGGGAAAGAAGTCACGCTCAACAACTTGAAGCAGTATGAGTTGGTTCCCCATCATACACTTGATGTAGAGAAACAAGCCGCCCCAAAGAAAGAAGTAATCATCAAGAACTTCCAAGCCATCAAGGATGACAACGGTAGATATGCCTTCTTCATCAAGCCAGAGAACGAGCCTTCTTTCTCTGTATATCCTGCCAAGGAGCACTTGAACACGTTCTACAACGTAATCAAGACGGACAAACAGGCAATAGTCCACAATGCCCTAGCACAAAGATATTACGAGATGGCCACCAAGCATCCTGACACCAAGCTAGACCTTATCACCCCTAAGAAGGTTGATGTGGATATGAAGCTCATAGAGCGTCCTTCCATAACATCGAGCGCACAGGATGCCAAGCAGAAGCTCATCTTTGCCACCATCAATGGGCAGCGTGTACAAGCTCCTATCAACAAGCAACAATGGCAAAAGATGTGGCTTGCCGAAGATATGGGAGCCTACAAGAGGGCTTTGGCCGCCGTCATCTTCGAGCCTATGCTGAAAAGAGGCATGGAAGAAGAGCAATCTCAACAGGCTGTTAGCGAATCAGAGAAAGTAGAGATTAAGGAAAAGCCTGCCCCTGAGAACAAGGTACAGGAAACTGTTACGGAAACTCACAGAACAGGCCTACATATGTAATACACGAGGGTGCATCTAAAGGTGCGCCCTCATAAAACTATCATAAATGGCATTAGACAAGCAAGCGTTTTACAGCCAGTATGCCCAGGTAGCCATCGAGCAACAGAAGAGATATGGCATTCCAGCTTCCATCACCTTGGCACAGATGGGTTTGGAAAGCGGCTTTGGCACATCTACCCCTGCAAGAAGGAGCAACAACTTCTTCGGTGTAAAGGTTGGCAGCAGTTGGACTGGAGCCTACGACTATTACAGCGATGACCGTCCAAACGAGAAGTTCCGCAGATACAACAATGTGATGGAAAGCATCGAAGACCACTCCAAGGTCTTGATGAAATCCCGCTACAGCCACTGCCAGAACTATTCGCCCACCGATTATGTTTCTTGGGCAAACGGCATCAAGGCTGGCGGCTACGCCACAGATCCAGACTATGCTTCCAAGCTTATATCCGAGATTAACAAGTATGGGCTAGGAAAATATGATCAAATAGGCATTCAGCAAGCCCAAAGCCAAGGATTGGTAACAGGATATGCTAGAGGTCAGTCGTCAACGACCTCTGTTATAACCCTAACACCCTTGCAAGGCAATTGGGGTTTGCCTATTGATTTATCTGTCGTAAAACTCAGTTCTGAGTTTGGAGTACAGAGACCAGGGCATAAGCATGGAGGGCTGGACCTCTCCACGCAAGGGAAAAACTATCCTGTATATGCAACCGAAGACAATGGAAAGGTTGTTACCGTTGGCAAACAAGACAAGGGAGCAGGAAACTATGTAGTAATCGAGTATGACAGGCAAGATGGAACAAAAATCCAGACCACCTATATGCATCTCAATCAAATTGGCGTAAAACCAGGCGACATAGTAAATGCAAGGCATCAAATAGGAGTCTCAGGCAACACAGGCCGCTCTTCAGGGCCACACTTACATTTTGAGACAAAATACCTCAATGCCAATGGAAATTGGGAGAAGTTTGACCCTAAGTTATACCTCGCTGAAATGGAGGTTAGAAGTAATCAAGCGGCAGCCCTGGATAAGAATGGAAACGATGCGTTAGCCGCTTACCGCAGTCAAATGCTGTTTGCAGGAGGCAAAGCCCCATCCTATCAGCAACAAGCGTCAGACCCGACACAAGCACTTCTGGCATCCATCACCAACAGTAACGACCCCACAAAATGGTTGTCATTGCTAATGAGCAACAACGGAGAAGACCTTTCTGGAAGAGACCCAATCTCTTCACTTATAGGAAGTCTGTTCTCTGCCGCCCTTACAGTAGCCATGCAGTTGAGAAGCAGCGAGGAGATACAAGCCGAGGAAGAAGCCGAAAGCCAGCTTAAACAGCAATCGCCAGACGAGGAAAATAGCAATCTAGTAAAGATGACTCGCCAAGATGTAGAAAAGGCACAGGCAACGGCATCCATGCAATTTGATGCGGAATCCCCAGAGCAACAGCAGCAACAAGGCCAACGCCTCGCATAAATAAAGAAATAATTATATACTTATATAAACATATAAAACAATAAAAATATGATTAAGTGTAACGTAACAGCATGTGGAACCATCAGCAGTTCCGCAGAAGAGAAGCAGAGTAAGGATGGAGAGAAATTCATCTCCTTCGGCATGATTGTTCCTTTGCTGGGAAAGGATGGAACAGCGAAAGAAGTATGGGTAACGGTGTCTGCGCCAGGAAATAAAGAGACAGCCGCCTCTTACTCCGCTGGCAGAAAGGTAACGGTAAACGGCGTGATGTACATCAGAAAACACGACGGAAACATCTACCTGAACCTTCGCACCGACTCCAACATCGAGGTAAACGAGTCCACTACCAATGACCGATTGGATGGAAGCATGGAGTTCCGAGGCAAGGTAAGCAAGAAAGGCATCAAGGAGCTGAAAGACAAGAAAGGCAAGGACTTTCAGTCGTTCGCAGCATTCTCCTCTGACAAAGAGGGAGAGAACAGAGAGTTTACATGGGTAAGCTTTGTAAACTTCTCCCCTATCCATGAGGATTACTTTGCAGCAGAGAAGTACGTGGAAGTCCATGGAGACTTGCAACTAGGCATCTTCAAAGGAGAACTTCAGATAGAATGCAAGGTAAAGAGCATTGCTGCCTGGGACTTGAACAAAACTACAGATGCAAATGGAACAGCGCAAACAGCACAGTCATAGATTTCTCCACTTCATCTATATATTTGGAGTTTTGGCAGTAGGAGCCATTGGCATCCTACACATGATATTCCCAAAGAAATAACAAGAACACAAACAGGGATAGTGTCATCATGAAAGATGGTACTACCTTCTGTTTGTTTAAGACAAAGCAAGAAATAATGTCAAAAGAAGAAAAGCAAAACATCATTAGTAATTTTCTGAGCGGATGGCAGAAGCTATTCGGTGGAGCAAAAGAACATACCACCCCAAAAGCGAAGCCATTCCCAAAGAACCATTTCTACAGCCCAGAAGAGCTAGAGTATCTTTCACAAAACAAAGAGGGTTCCCTTATTGACCAATGGGCTGTTTCCATTGGCAAATGGGCATTTGAACAAGGAAAGGATAAATCATCCCCTACAAAGTTTGCCGCCGTCAAATGGCAAAATGGATTGATGGCTACATGGATAGACGGAAAGCTCACACCTGACACAAAAGACAGACAGATTGGAAGATTATTACTTCTGAAGGAGCGAGGATATGAACTTCCAGAACGATACGAGAACATGGCGCAAGACTACGAGGCACAAAGCCTTGTAGGCAAATACTTTGTGTCCAATAATGACAAAAGCATCATTAAGATTGACTCCTATGACAGAGGAAGCCTGATCTTTGATGCCCCAAGTCTTGTTCTGAAGAAATGGGAAGATGGTAGTCTTTCCTCAAACGAAGAAAAAGTTGCCTACGCTGATTTTCATAAGTCGCTGAATGAAAAATATACCATCATGGAAGAAGAGCGACAAAAGGAATTTCAAGAGAAACTTGCCAACTTCGAAGACGGCAAGGAGCTTTACAAAGGAATGCACAATCTTTTGCGCCAAACCTATCCCCCAACAATAGGTGGCAGTATTCCTATGGAATTACGCACAGCCCACCCTGTAGGTTTCTTCGATGGAAAAGTTATTCCAGTTTCATGGTCACTCACCAGTGAAAAGGATATTAAAGTTAGCGTTTACACCAACCACAGCAACGCTTTAAGTAGCATTACCATCAACGAGGACAACGCATACAAAGCAAAGAGTTTGCTCAACAGCATTGCACATGCAATAAATAACGAGAAGGTTAATGGTTTAACTCGTTCGCTAGTGAATGTTCTGGGCAACAAACTTGGTGAAGACAAAATCTTTGCCAAGGAGAACAACACACCTTTGCTTGAAGCTAGAGAGGGAACAGTCAATGCCGTTACTGCTACCAACGACGGCAGAGTTATAGCTTTCAATCTCAACACCCACAAGGAAATTCCGTTGCATGGAAAAGAAAGCGTTGAATTAATGCAAGCCTTGCTTTTCGAGGGTTTGGATGAGCAATCTCGCCTTCGAAAGGAGTTGAGCATCCCCAAGATGAAGGACTATGTGGAATCTATGGAGGACGAAGAGGACATTCTGTCCGGAAACAAGGAGCTTCTTCCACATGGTTCCAAAGTAGATAGCCTTTACGGTACATATTATAGTGCCGAGGAGGAATATTCAAGCTACGCCCAAGGAACCTTGCCACTAGCTGCAGAAGACAAAGCTGAACTCATAGCAGACCTTCAATCATCATTCATGAACTTCAAGCAAGAACTACAAAATATGGTTGAAGCTTACAAAGACCATGATGGTGTCATCGACACAAATAAAGTGAGCAAGCTAGAAAAACTTGACAGAATTCTGAATATCGAGGCAAGAGGTCAGACTCCTGTCAAACCTGTACCTGTAGCCGCAAAAAGAGAGTCACCAAAGGAATCACTACAGGATGCAGAAGACGCTTCCAAACAGAATGACCTCAAAGAGGTAAAGAACATAAATGCCGAAGAAGTTGACCAAAAAGCCATTAAGTCCTTCTTTGGCAATGTAAACTATGCACCTAAGAAAGTGAAGGAAGAGAGTTCTAGACAGGTTGCGCCACAGAGATTGACGGAAAAAGAAAAAGACGATGCAATCTCACGAATCGACAAGCGAATCGCAGAACTGCACCGTCTAGGAAAGGAGCAATCTCTCAAATCCAATATTGAAACTCAGCCGACTCCCACCGTCGTGGGTACCTCCCATCAGGAACGTCTCCTGATGGCGCACAGAGCGTTGCCCCTTCTGATGGCAAAGATAATAAAAAATTTCCATCTAAGTATCTATTTCTTGGGAATTTAGCCCATTTTATAACATCTTTTAATACAAATATAGGTATTAACGCCAGCAATTTTACAAAAGAGTTATATAAAGGCATAGGGTTACACCCTCACGGTAAAGATGTTCAAGTTTCTGAATATATTAATTTTTCCAACGACAAAGGAGAAAAAACAACAGTCCGTCTTTCTGATCATCGAGCTAACGCACTCAGCATCATCAAAAAAGGAGGAAGAGCGGCCGAAGGATATTCTATCGTTATAAAAGTAGAAGATTCTCCCGAAACAAAGTTCAAGGCAAACAAACATTCCCAAGTAAAGGAATACGTTTATGACAATCCAGACCGCCAACGCCTTTTGAACATCGGCAAAGGAATCTTCGACCTCCTGGACAGAGGAGAATACACCGACTTGGCCAATGCCAACGAGATAAACATATCCCCTAGAGGAAGGCAGCATAAAGAACTACGCACTCCTGACGGCAAGCTACTGGGCTTCACCTATCAAGGAAAGATTTACCTTTATCCTGAGGCAAAGGGCTTTGAGCCACCAGTACATGAGTACACCCACTTGTGGGCGGAAGCACTGCAAGACAGGAACTGGAAAGAATGGAAGAATGTCGTAGGCATGATGAAAAAGTCGAACCTCTGGAACGAAGTAAGAGACCTCCACACCGAGCTTATTGCCACCGATGACATTGCCGAGGAAGTCCTTGCCACCTATTCTGGAAGAAGAGGCGCAGAGCGTTTGGAGTCAAAGCTTAAGGAAATTGTTGCTAGCAACAAGAGTATGGACGAGAAGACCGCAGAGACCCAGGCCGTCACTCAAATGAACAATGCCGTTTCAAAGTTCTGGAATGTCATGTCTGACTTTTTGCACATTCACTATACATCCGCAGAAGAAGTAGCAGATAGAGTCTTGTATGAATACACCAAAGGTCTCTACCCTCTCAATTATGAAGAAGTCGCTCAACAAAAGGGCAAGACCAAGCCATATTATGTTTCCGTAGAGGAAAAAGACAATGGTCGATGGCATCGTCCAGAAGTAGAGCAAAGAGCGGCCTATCAGCGTTATGGAGAGATGATGGCTGATAAGCTATCCCTTCAACTCACCTATGGCGATATGCCATGGATAAAGAGCGACAAGCAGGTTCCATGCGACCTAAGCAAGAAGGCATACCAAGGAATGGATTCTTTCATGCTGGCCTTGGACGCAGAAAAGAACGCCTATACCTTACCTATTTATATAAGCAAGGAAGATATCCAGGCAAACAACTTGCTGGTGAAGTCAGATGCCACCTTCTTCCCTATCATAGAAGAAGTTGGTGTAACAGAGTTATATAACATCGAGCAAACCAACTATCCAATCTTGCACCCGAAGGATTACGAGGAGTTAAAACTAGATAGCATCGCCTCCAATCGTTACAAGCAAAGTAACGAACTGGGCCAACTACTCCGCAAAGGAGCATGGCAGACCGCTATTGCCTTCGATGGCAAGCCTAGCCTTGCCTCCTACAGTGCGAAGAACGACACCATCCATGTGGCACCTGTTCAACACTATGAGAAAGAGCAAGATTTCTATCGAGACTTAGGAATGGGACTGACAAGAAGCACCAGAAAGGCAGAGGCAAGAAAGACCAGCTTCGAGTCACTATCCAGAGAAGAATTGGTTTCCTTGGTTGGCAGTGTCATCCTTGGTCAAAAGAACCACTTTGATGTAACAACGCCACAGCAAACATCCATGTGGAAAGAGCGTCTAAGAAAAGACCCAAGCTACACCAAGCAAGTATTATCTTCTGCAGATGTTGCGTCGCAGATCATCATACAACGTATCGACATTCTCAAAAAAGGAGGAAGCCAAGACATTGACCTCCGTTCTTCCACGCCAGTAGAAGTAGATATTGACGGTAACGGCATTGTTGAAAGCCAAGAAAACCTTGCCCCAGACCAAAAACAAAGCTCCAACGAAAGCCAGGAGCAAAGTGACGAAGTTCCTAGGCAAGAGAAGAGACATTTGCACAGATAAAGAAATCCCTCGCTACTTTTACAAGCAGCGAGGGACTGACATTTAACTTTACATTTATGAAGAACTCTATTTACTGTTATCGTAAAACCTATTCCATGCAAGCCTGATTGGCCGCATCAAAAATCAATTCTTTGATATTTGCCAAAGTTGGATTTATCAAAGAAAAGTGTCCATCTCCCATTGCACCCTTGACAAAATCAATGGTGTCCCACCATTCGATGACCTTGTCTTCTAGTAGATGCGTTTGAACGGCACAGTCCGTTTTGCTCGCAGTTGGATTATTGTATCTCCAAAGCGTAACAATAGCAGCCTCTTCACACCCAGTAAGGAGAATATTCACCTTTTCATTTTCATCTACCCACTTTCGGTAGATGTCAACATAAGAAGGCACATCCACTTCCTCTTGTTGATTATCATTCCCTTCATCCTCCTCATTTCCATAGCTGACATTCTCCTCCTCTAGGAATTTTGTTGCAGAAGTGTTGTTGTCAGGAAGGTTGTTGTCGGCAATGAAGGAAAAGTAAGCATCCAACATCCCTTGGGAATGATGCTTCACGTAATCCAATTCCGTTATATCTCTCGACAGGAACATACCATTCAGGCGTTCCTCGTCCACAAAACCTACAATTTCCATATAATCTAGCCTTAATTACATATGTATTCCACGACTTTGTTTAGCCTTTTCTATAGCAGCATCCTGTGCCACACACATCTCCTCGGAATATTCATCCTCCGGGACATAAGAAAGCATGCCTTTGTCATCCTTTGTCCAACAGCCATAGATGCCAAAGTTATACTTGTCTAGCATCACGTTGCCATCTTTTTCCTCCTGCCACTTTTGAGCATCACCGTTGACACTGCGGACTCCAGTTTCCTCGTTCAAGTCGATGCCGGCAGAAAACATCTTGTCTTCCTCTCCCTTGGTAACAACCTTTCCTTCTTCAAGTTCCATAAGCTCACTTTCAGAAAGCCCCACCTTGTTAGCCAATGTAGATAAGTTCTGGTCAATGATGTCTGCCTTTACAGAAATGGTAGCATTTGTAGCCCCATCGAGCTGCACATAGTTCCAGGAATTGTTCGACGGTAGCAACACCTTCAAAACTTGTCCGTTTTGCAAAGCGGTTTTCTGTTCCTCCGTAAAATACTCAAGATTGTTCTTTGCGATGAGAGGCAAGAACACTGGATGAAGCCCATCCTCTGTTTGCTGTAAGCGGATTCGAGCAAAATCCTTGTGGACAACTCCATCAAAATCAGCTCTCTCAATAGGGAGCAAGGGAGTTCTTTGCCCAGAAAGGAACTTATTCATAATACTTTCAGGAAAGTCGTCTATCATTTCCTGTGAGAGTCCGAAGTTAGCCAACTCCTCGTATGGAATTTCGCTTTCAGAAAATTTCAATTCGTTCATAATCTTATTCTTGTTTAAAGTTTTCGGCAAAAGTACACATTTTCTTATCAAGGCTTTCCACAAATACGATATACCTTTTTATTTAACATAGATTTTATCCCTATCCAAATCAAAGCTCTTGCTACAAATAGCCTTCAACCTTAATAATCTATACCTGAAAACACCGAGGGGTTAAAGGGGGCGAGCAGCCTCATTTTATAATAATTTACACAAAAGTCTTTAGAAAAAGAATATGTTAAATAAAAAGCTATTTTATATTTACGCCCATAATTTCTTCCATTCATATTACTTTTGCAAGCTAAAGAAGTATTATTATATAAAGAATAAGGCATGATTAGATTTCTTTCATTTTTACTATTTCTCCTATGTTGCCATTCCCCGATGGGGATGGCGCAAGGAAAGAAAGACATGAAGGACTACTGGATAGACAAATACCTAAGTGTGAGTTTTCCTTTGGAAAGCATAAGGATAAACTCCACCTTTGGCAGTAGGGTTGATCCTTTCACAGGGAAGCACAAGCTACACAAGGGACTTGACCTTAGGGCAAGATACGAGGAAGTACTATCCATGTTCGATGGCTACGTGAAAGGCGTAGGCTACGACAGTGGCTCTGGGAAATATATCACCATGCAGTATGGCGATTACACGGTAAGCTATTGCCATTTATCTGAAATTTGGGTGAGCGACAACCAGAAGGTCTATGCAGGAGACCCAATAGGTATCAGCGGAACTACAGGACGCTCCACTGGGCCACATCTGCATATCACCTGTAGGCTTCGGGGCCGTTTGGAAGACCCATACGACTTGCTTCTTTACATAAAAGAGACGAGAGAGAAAGCCATCAAGGCATTGAAGATAGACGAAGACAAAGTGCTTACGCCCGATGATTTCATCAAGCATTATGCCCAAGCGGCCATGCGCCAACAAAGAAAATACGGCATACCAGCCTCTGTTATACTGGCACAGATGGCGTTTGAAAGCAGATGGGGAAACAGCAGCCTGGCACAAATAGGCTATAATTTCTTTGGAATAAAGGCCAATAGCAACTGGCTCAGAAGAGGCCTACCCTACAGCATTCATGATGATGACCGCAAAAACGAGAAATTCTGCAATTTCTCCTCGGCAGAGGAAAGCATCGAGTATCATTCCAGGTTGTTGATGAGTGACAGATACGCTCGCTGTTGGCGATACAAGCCAACCGACTATCACAACTGGCTTGTCGCAATCAAGGCAGGAGGCTATGCGACTAGAAAAGACTATGTGAAGAAATGCGAGAGCATCATTCTTCAACATAAGCTTTATCTATACGATATAGAAGCTGAGAAAATGTAACATAAGACAAAACTATAATAATAAATAAAATGAAGAAATTAAAGATTTTGCTGGCAGCCTTATTGGTAATAGGCAGCACAGCCAAGCACAGGTAGTTTATGGAGAGAATGAGAAGGAATATATCAAGGCATCCTCTTTCTCCAATGGCAGAACTGAAAAGAAAGACAGCAAGCCATTCCTTTCCGGACAAGAGAAATATAAGTTATCCAGTATAGGTAGCAATTGGTTTGGCAGCATCAAGGCTGGTATGTCCACCTTCTCTGGAGCACCAGTAGGATGCACAGACTTCTTTGGCCATACACGTCCTACCATGGTATTCAGTTGGGTAAATGGCATTCACGTTTCTTTGGAACACGCCTGGTGTACCAAGGGTTCAAGTTCACAAATGCAATCGATGAAGCCATGAAGTTCCAAAATTACCATGGAGACTTGATGCTCAACGTATCGAGTTTCTACAGAACCACCTACGATCCACTTCCAAGATGGGACTTGGTTCCATATATTGGAGCTGGTGTAATTCACAACTCAGAGCTACACCATATTCCGTTTGCCCTCTCATACGGCCTACTCTGCAGTTACAGGGCAACCAATCGCTTGCACGTTACCGCCGAGTTGGGAGGAACCAGTACCTACCAAAAGTTTGATGGTTTAGGGAAAAACAAGCATTTCGGTGACAACCTTTTCCAAGCAACCGTTGGTCTCACCATCGGTATCGGCAAACAAGGATATGAACGTAAGCCTGTTTTGGAGGTCTTAGACACAGACAACCAAGGCGTAACAGACTTGACCAACTATCCCAAGAACAGTTTTGATGGACTTCGAAAGCTAAGAGACAGAATGGCAAGTGAAGAGCAAGCCGTCGAGAACAGTGGCATTCAACTGGACGCACCTATTCTATTCTTCTTCAAGATAAACTCCACCAACCTTGTTGACAAGCAACAACTGGTAAACATAGGAGAAATAGCAGGAGCTGTGAAGGAGAACAATCTAAGTGTCAAGATTATAGGAGCTGCAGACAGCAAGACTGGCACACCGAAGCACAACAGAGCACTCAGCGTGAAGCGTGCAAAGTATATTGCCAAGCTACTTATGAAGGCAGGAGTAGATAAAAGCAAGATGCAAGGCATCAGCAGAGGCGGCATCAACCTTTACAAACCATACACCGCCAATCGACACACCTGTGTTATCGTGTACAAAGAAGAAACAAAATAACATACATCATTCCTTTTCCATAAGCAATTATGGAAGAGGAAAATTTCCTATATAAATATAATAAGGTATGAGAACCATAAGAACAAACACAAATCCACGAGCCACGGATGTAGCCCCACAGCTGCAAAGCGTATTGAATGCCAATGGTATGCAAGCCCATATTTCAATGACAGAGACAGGCACCTATCAGCTTGTCACCATGTCACACAACTCTTCGCAGCCAAGATATTACAATATCAACCAAAAGCAGTTGGAAGCCTTGATGAACGGAGGAACAACCGTATGGGACAAGAATGCCTACAACACTTTTGTTTCTATTGTGAAGAACGATTATTACATTCCAGGTTCCTTTGTAGCAGCAAGAAATGCCAATTCTCCAGTTAACATGGGATTGAATGGTCATCGACTCAACGTAGGAGAATACGGCTATATGGGCGACCCACGTTTTCGTCCATTTTCAGGACCAGGTTTTGGAAGATTTGACAACTCAGTCTTCGGAATGTTGTTTGGAAGAGACAGGTATCATGTTCGCAGAATCAACGATCGACCATTCTTTGCCAATAGTGCGCCAGTTGTAATTGACCGTCCCGACGGAAGATTGAAGCCAGGCGAACTAAAGGCCGGAAGCTATGGCTTTTATGACAAAGGCAACCAACAGCAGGATGCCCTTGCCAACATGAAGGTAGAAAGCAAGCCTAAGGAGTTGGTGCGTCCTAAAGGACAGGCAGAAAGATTATCAGATATCTATAGTCCAGACTTAACGCTCACCCCAGAGACCTTTCAGCATCTGTTGGCATCCCATGGCGTTGTGATAGATGAAAAAAACAAGACCCTCACCATCAAGTCATCCTCTGTTAATGCAGACTTGCAATACAAGCTGACGGATGACGAGGTTAAAAAACTGATGACAGAGAAGTTTAAGAACACAGGTAAGAAGAATAGCACAAAGAACGCAGTAAGCATCGATGAGCGTCTTGCCATCCTGAACAATGTCATTAAAGCTGACTTTAGCGACAAGATAACTCGTGACCAGCTCAACACCAAGGACTATGTTTCCATCCATCTAACACCAGAGAAAGAAAAGGAACTCTTTTCGAAGGATGTTGCCACCCAACAATATATGTCAACTTCCGACATCATTGATTTGAAAAACCAAAGAGAAGACTACCATTCGGGATATATTGACAAATGGAACTCAATCGGGGTTGTGGATGGTAGAACACTCAACCCAAACGAAGGGTTCTATTTACCAGTGAAGGATGGCAGAAGAGTTACAGTTGGTGAAATCCAAGCCTATCCTACCCATGATGGAGTGAAACCATCTTTCAGAATGACAGCAGTCATCAATGGGCAGGTCATGAGCCATGAGATTAGCAAGGAAGACTACTTGAAGTTCATCAATTACGAAGACAAATACCGTCTTCAACTCTTTGACAAAGTGTTTGACGAGGTAAAGATAAAGAATGCGTCCAACGGAGAGTTGCAAGATAACGTGAAATCAGGAAACCTCACCACAGCCAATGGAGTTGTTGCCTTAAATGGTGACTACAGCCTTGTCAGTGAAAAGTCCTCAGCAGTAATCACGAGTGCCACGGCGTGGAAAGATGAGATTTCTGGCAACTATCTGATGAACGTAAGAACCAACAAGGATGTTGGCATGTGGTCTTTCAAGATTACTGAAGCTCAGTACAACAACTTCAAATATTCCACAGACGAGGAACGTGCGAAGTTGCTTACCAACATGATTCCACTTACAGACGAGAACAAGGAAAAGATGAAGGTGGTGGCAAGCAATACCCTCTATCAGGGTGGTTACACTAGAGGTCAAAATGCCAATATTCCTCCTTCACTTGCAAAAGTGTTGAAAGACTTAAAGGCAGCAGGACTTGGCTATGAAATCATCACTTCTTCGAACACATCAGAACAAGAGCGTTTCGATGCCATAAAGAAAGGTCTTCAAAAGCTTCAAGACTATGGACAGGCAAAGGGAAAGGATGTAAAGATGCCGTCTGACAGCGAGATATGGCAAATGCTCAAAGAGAATCCCGATCCTCGCAAACTACCTTCCGTAGAAACCAGAACCAAGGAAACTGTTCTCTATGGAAAGGAAGTAATCAACCTCAACGACCTCGAGAACAAACGAAAATCAACCTTCTTGCGATGCCAGTATAAACGGTGAATCACTCAATAACATCAAGGCGAGCAAAGAATGGAAGCGAAGCGGAGAGCATGGCAGGGCTACAGAAGTCGGAGATATTGCAGTAGAGAGAATCAAAGATGCCAATGGCAATGCCGTTGAAGGGAAATACAAGATGACTGCAGTAATAGATGGGAATGTCTTTTCCCATGAGATTACCCAAAAGCAGTATGACAAGTTCCTTGCCATCAACGACTATCAAAGAATGAAGCTCTTCGACAAGATTTTTCCAGAGGTAGAGATGAAGACCAAGCCTGAGAGCCGCTTCAATCTTGGCGCAGCCATCCTTGCAGCAGTCACTGTTGGAGCGGATGTAGTGGCAGGTTTGTCCGCACCACCTCGTCCTCGCCCAGAGATATACGAGTCAGCACCAGTTTTCCATAAACCAGGTGTCGTATCTCCACAAGCAGTGTCTGCGGCCGTATATGAAAGCTTGGCAGAGCAACCAGGTAGAGGTCAGAACGAAGGTATGGGAATGGGAAGATAACGCTTCCCATCCCTTTAATAAAATATAAATATACAAGAGATATGAACAAAACCATATTTATGTTTCGCACGGTTACGTTGCGTCCTCATTGGTTTCAATACATAATCAATGAGACAGGTTCTTTGTGCCTCCTTGTTGCTAGTATATGGATATACAAGTTTTGTAGTTTCGCCTATCATGAGTGGGCTATCTATGCTTGCATCCTGCTATTGTTCCACCTTCTTTTCAAGTTAGTTTATCTTGCAAGAATGGAATATATCATCACAGGAGAACAAATCATTATCCTTCATGGGGTGTTCTCCCACTCCAGTGATTACGTGGAGCTATACAGAGTTGTTGACTACCAGCAAAGTAGAAGCTTGCCCCAACAACTTTTCGGTTTGAAAACCGTCACCATATACTCAGGTGACCGCAATAATGCCAAACTTGACATGATAGGCATCAAGGCTAGCAATGACATTGTTTCGGAGATAAGATGTAGAGTTGAGTTTAACAAGAAAAACAAAGGAATATATGAAATCACAAATCGTTCGTAAAATTTTGTTCCTCATTTTGCTGGTCATTTTGTACAACGTACAAGTGTTCGGACAAGGAGCGTCCTCCTCCAATCCAATTGAATATACAGCCATAGGAGAAGGAGAGGCATTGTTAAGCAAACAAATAAAGCAACAACAACACTGTCTTGATACATTGTTTGTTCTCCAGGGAGGCATAGTTTACTCACAAACGAAGATGAAGAATTGGGAGCAAAAGTATAATTCTTATTTAAAGACAGCACAAGGATTTGCTTCTTCCATCAAGGCTGCAACAACCTTATATGCAGAAGGGATGCAAACCCTCTCCGCCTTATGGGAGATAAAAACAGCTTGCAAGCTCAATCCACAAGGAATAGCTTCATCGATTTCCATGAACAACCTATATGCTGAAACAGCCGTGGAATTGGTGAAAACCTATAGGTTGCTAAAGAAAGTAGTGGCAGGAGAAGGCGAAGGCCATATGCTCAATGGAGCAGAAAGAACAAAAATATTATGGCAACTGAATAGCGAGATTGAACAGCTCAACAAGAAGTTCCGAGCCTTGGCACTAAGCATCAGCCTCTATTCCTTCGAGGATGTTTGGAATCGTGCCATTGCAGGAAAGATACAAAAAAGCAATAAGACACTTGCCGAGGAAGCCAGGAAAAGGCAGTCTCGTGCCATGAAAATAGTTGCCAAGTTCTATAAAGAACGCCAAAATAGCAAACCTTGGGGATGGTAAAACCAATAAGCACATCATGAAGAAAAGTAATATTCTAATATTAGCAGTCATTGCTATTCTTATGTTCCCCTATCCAGCCCATTCCCAAAATGGACCGGATCCAGTGAGAGCTGGAATGTTCAAACTGTATGCCAAGACTGCAACCAAAGCCTTAGTTGCACAAGATGCTGTTTTGACTTTGAACGGAGGTGAACATATCATGTCCAAGGAAGAAGTGGACAAGATTAATAATTTTCAAAACCAGTTCAACAAATATCTGACAAGCTTCGATGATATTCTTACTATTGCAGCAGAGATATACGCCATCTATTTTGAAGTTGACCACGCAGTAAAGAACATCAAGGAATTGAAATCCTTTACGTTCTCTTGTCCAGCTAACACCCTTGCCGTTGCCTTGTCAAAATCAAGAAGCCATATCTACAGCGACATCATAGACAACGGCATCCAGATAGCTGCAGATGTAGAAAAGCTTCTTCCTATCAGCAAGGACGAGGACAAGAACAGCAAGATGACGGAAAAAGAAAGAATTGACTGCATTAGCAGAGTCAGAAAAAGCCTTCAGAGCATGAATTATAAGATAAGAAAGCTGAATCGCCTCTTGCGCTATACAACCCTTATGGATTCATGGTATGAACTGAGAGGAAAATATTATAAACCAAAGAGCATGTACACCATCAGCACAGAATGCCAAAAGAGATGGGCAAGAAAGGCTCGTGGCGTAATGAATTAGAAATAAGAATAAAATAATGGAAGAATCGAAAGAACTTCAAGGTCTCTACACCCTATTTCGAGTAGCCATCTACGTATCATTGGTGCTAGAGTTTTTCATGTATGCCCTCGATCCATCCGCTTTGGATTTTTTGGGAGGTCTCATTACAGACATTCATTCTCGTCTTCACAGAATGTCAGTATATCAGTATTTGCCTTTCAGTAAACTGGTGACCGTAATGTTGGTCATCATCACCTGTATAGGAACAAAGAACAAGAAGCAGTTGGAGTTTGATGCCAGAAAGATGGTCTTTTGGCCAATATCCATAGGATTGTTACTTGTTACTCTATCTGTATTCTTATACAACTGGGACTGGCATAGTAGAATTTGGATTCTCAAAACAAACATTTGGTTCTACATGACAGCATCCATCATAGGAACAGTACTCATCCATGTCGCTCTTGACAATGTTTCCAAATACTTCAGGGATGGCATGTTGAAAGACCGCTTCAATTTTGAGAACGAGAGTTTCGAGCAAGCAGAAGAGTTGGTGGAGAACAAGTATTCCGTAAACATACCTATGCGCTACTACTATCGAGGCAAGTTTCGCCATGGATGGATAAACATCATCAATCCCTTCAGAGGAACATGGGTGGTAGGTACACCAGGTAGTGGTAAGACTTTCTCAGTGATAGAGCCATATATAAGACAACACTCCAAAAAAGGTTTTGCCATGGTAGTATATGACTACAAGTTCCCTACCCTAGCAACCAAGCTCTATTACCATTACAGGAAGAACCAAGCTGCCGGAAACACTCCTGCGAACTGTAAGTTCAACATCATAAACTTCGTCAATGTAGAGTATTCCAGAAGAGTAAATCCTATTCAGCAAAAGTACATCAGCAACTTGGCTGCTGCAATGGAAACAGCCGAGACTTTGGTAGAATCCTTGCAAAAAGGACAAAAGGGAGGCGGCGGTAGTGATGACTTCTTCCAGAAGTCTGCAACCAACTTCCTCGCCGCTTGCATTTACTTCTTTGTCAACTACAACAAAGTGCCTTATGATAAAGATGGAAATATCCTTGATGCACAATACGAGCAAGTTGAAGGAACATTCCACCAACGACTCACAGGTAGGGTCTATGCAAAAGGATGTCTGGGACAAGCAGACAAACTTGTGGAGCCAGCCTATTGGAAAGGGCAATACTCCGACATGCCTCATGTCCTATCCTTCCTCAACCACGACTACAAGGAAATCTTTGAGGTGTTGAATACAGATACAGAGGTGGCACCACTTCTTGGTCCGTTCCAAACAGCCTTTGAGAACAAGGCCATGGAACAGTTGGAAGGTATGATTGGTACACTTAGAGTTCAAATCTCTCGATTGGCCACAAAAGAAAGCTATTGGGTATTCAGTGGCGATGACTTTGACCTAAAGGTATCAGACCCTAAGAGTCCAAGCTACCTTCTCATAGCCAATGACCCAGAAATGGAATCCATCGTGGGAGCATTGAACGCTTTGATTCTGAACCGTCTTGTAACACGAGTGAACAGTGGACAGGGAAAGAATGTGCCTGTAAGTATCATTGTGGATGAGCTTCCTACGCTTTATTTCCATAAGATAGACCGTCTGATAGGAACTGCTCGAAGCAACAAGGTAGCAGTGACATTAGGTTTCCAGGAACTTCCACAGCTTGAAGCAGACTACAGTAAGGTAGGAAAAGATAAGATTATCACTACCGTTGGTAATGTAATCAGTGGTTCTGCGAGAAGTAAAGATACCTTGGACTGGCTTTCCGGAGATATTTTTGGCAAGGTGGTACAGTTGAAGAAAGGTATCACCATTGACCGAGATAGAACATCCATCAACCTCAATGAGAATATGGACAGCCTTGTTCCTGCTTCCAAAATATCGGATATGGCTTCAGGATGGATTTGCGGTCAGACAGCTAGAGACTTCACTGTTACAAAGACAGGAAGAAAAGGGGCTATGGATATTCAGAAGGCTGAGGAGTTCAAAACTTCCAAGTTCTTCTGCAAGACCAACTTCGATATGGACGAGATAAAGAAAGAGGAAGCAGACTATGCAAACTATCCTCTTCCGAAGTTCTATGTCTTTGAATCTCCTGATGCCAAGGAGCGAATGCTCTCACAAAACTTCAGTAGAATCAACCAAGAAGTTGACGATATGATAAAGCATATCCAGACAGAATGCAAAAAAGAAAGTAAAACAAATAAAAAGTAACAAATATTATGAAGAGATTATTATTTATCGTATTGGCTATGATAGCCACAATAACATCATTTGCTCAGCAGAAAGATGTAACTAGTTTTCTTGGTATTCCTGTAGATGGAACAATTTCAAGTATGAAACAAAAACTGGTAAGTAAAGGTTTTGTGCCAAAGAAAGTAGGTACATATGAGTTCTTGGAAGGGGAATTCAATGGAACTGATGTTCATGTTCACATAGGAACAAACAACAATAAAGTGTATAGAATCATGCTTGCCGATAAAAATACTGTGGATGAAGCCCAAATAAAAATTCGTTTCAATAACCTTGTGAGCCAATTTGAAAATAACAAACGGTACATTCCGCTTGATAAATACACTTTGTCTGATGAAGAAGATATATCGTATGAAATGACTATTCACAATAAGAACTATGAAGCTTACTTTTATCAAGTTCCCGATATGGAGAAAGCCGACACTTTGGCTTTACAAGAGAAAGTACGTAATGAGTTGTTAAGCAAATACACAGCGCTGAATTAATAAATCCGTCAGAAGAAATAAAGAAGGAAATTAAAAATACAGCAATAAAAATAGGCACGGAATTGATGCTCATGAAACCTGTTTGGTTCAAAATTGTAAGAGTTAATGGAGAGTACAACATTTGTATGTTCTATGATAATGAATACAATCGTTCACATGGTGAAGACTTATAGACTATGCCACCGCTCTCGCCATCTACGCATTTATTATAATGAAGCATTATAAAGTTTGATGGACGCTTTATTTATAGACAAAAGTAAGACAGCCCCTGTGTGTAATACATAGGGGCTGTTATTTCTATATGTTGTTGTACACCTCAAGAAAGAAGGTTTTACCGGTGCAGCGTAAAACCACATTTCCATTCCATCCCATCTTCTATACGTTCTTGAAAATTTTTTAGGTCACTTCTTGACAAACCGCATCTCAAAGCCATGCTCTCCCAATATTTCATATTACGAGTAACATCCTTAATAATTCCTCTTGCAGTTGTCTCATCCAACATATAGCTTTCATGGGCATCATAAAGTACATCCAAGCTAGATTCATTGGTATAACCATCGATTAGCAAGGAATGGTAATATTTGTTGGTAGGGTTCATATCATAAGCTGGTGACAGGTGCCATCCATCCTTTTTCAAAAGGAAAGCATGATTTCTGAAATGGTCATCAGTATTGCCTATGCAAATATTGAACGCCACACGGCGATACAGTTCCTCCAATTCTTTTTCCATATCAACACTTCCATTGGCCACAATAAAATCCACAATATCAAGATACCCCTTTCCTGTACTCTCCCCATCACCATCGTTCAATCCCAACAATGTAAGAGAAGATGCCATGTGTATTCTCTTTCCATTCTCTGTTCTGTCAAACCTTTTAGACAAAAGGACATCACGACTATCCTTGCTTGAAACCACTCTGCACTCCGCAGCGTTTATACCACAATCCTTAGCCATAGAATGAGCAAAATATTCCCAACGTGAAATGTTTATCTCATCCCCTACAGAAGGAAATTTCGCAACATATAAATCTTCACCTTCCTTCACACAAGCCTTAGGTCTAGCTCCTCCCATAGAAGAACCTGGTTGGAATATTCGCTGAATCCATCTTGATTCAGGTTCCATTCTGTTCAACTCACTCTTCTCTATCTGACCTGCAGCCTCCAACAGTTCATCCAAGAACAAAATTGGTGGAATTGAATATGACTTATTATACCTTATGTAAGCATCTGTAGCTATGTCCTTGAAACGAAAAGCACCCATTCTTAAGGAATCCTCCACTCCTTTCAAGTAGTCCCAATCAGAAATATTTACCCTGCGTTCTCCAGAGTCTTTCATTTCCTGGTGGATTCTCAAATCAATAAGTCTTCGTCCCCATCTGTCAGGCAGTGCATCAGAGAATGTTCCAAATATCCTGTTTCTTGTAGGATTATATTGAACCCCAGGAAAAGATTGCAGCTCCTTTCCTAGATTTAAAGAAGGATGTCTTTTCAACCAGTCCTTATCATACTCAAAGGTATATACATCTGTCCCCCTCTGAGATTCATGCCCAAGAAGTCCTATAGTTTCCTCATTTTCAAGCCAATCAAAGTCGGCAACGACCTTAATTTTTTCCATTGTCATTTTCCTGTTACACGTTTTTTATTCTTCAGATCAATATCTTGTATGACCTTTCCCATCTCATCGTTCTTAGCAATGAGCAACAACTCATCAGGCATCTGCAGTGCATTCAAAACACGTGCCAATACCCCTACTGAAACTTCAGGTGAGCCACTTTCCAATCTTCCAAAGTTTGGCGACTACATTGTGCTCTTGCTGCTACAATTTCCATGGTCAAGTTTCTCCTCATTCTCGCCATTTTAAGTTGCTCACCCATTACACAAAGATTCTCCGCCAGTTGTCTGGTCATCCAATTTGCTTTTGTAAACTTTGTCATTGCTTATAATGTTATATATACGCAACAAAGATACAAAATAAAGTTATATGAATATAACATTCCGCTCATTCTATAACTTTTTTTAATTTAAGTTTATCTGATATAACAAAAATTCTGAGGCACGACATTAATTCCATAGTCTTGGAGAGTTTTGGGCTTCAAGAACACATTGACATTCCCGACAACATAAGCACAAGCCTTGTCTCTCCCTTCGAAATACGGGGTTAGCTGATGGCTTACGGAATATCAAATGCAAGCAGAACTTCTTACGAGGATATGCTTTAGCTTATCTTCCATATAAGCCTCTTCCTAATACATCTTCAAGCCAAAATAGTCTGTCAATTTAGATATTGATTCTTCAAATTTCTTGGTGTTTGTATTTCTTAACTTGTTGATGTTCTGAAGTTTCCATTTCACGGATGGATAATCACCTAAATAACCAGAAGAACACAAACTCCATTCAGGTTCGCCTTTCTCATAAGATACGAGAAAGCGTTTATCTTCCTCTGTTAAGTTGTCATTAACCATCTGCACCAAATGATGCCTTGCCTCCTCGTAATCAGAATACGAGAATGGTATATCTGACATGCCTTCAAACTGTTTCTCCAATGCGTCAGACTGGTCTATTTGATGTGGACTTAATGATTCAATGATTGGCTTGTCACTGCCCAAAAGACAAAGCATAAAACCATCTTTTACATCGGCAAAAGATTCTATTTCCATATACTTGCAATCAAATAGATCACGAGGATGCTGACGGCTTAGAGCAGCTGTTATTTTCCCTCCATACAGCTGACTAAAACCTACAGTTCTAGCCTTGCATGCCATATTAAAATCTTCTTGTGCCTTAGCGCAAAGCATCAAGTCTTGTGTCGAACCTATAATACCTCTCTTTGTTCCGTTGACCTCAATCTTTACGGTAGCTCCTTCATGTGAGCACTGAAGTTTCCACACATCTGGCTTGTGAACGATATGTATGCCAGGGATGCTTCTTTCTATCATTATTTTTAGTTCCACAAGATGTTCATTGATGGTGTCAAGGCTAGTCTTGCGGTCTTGGATAGGAATGTAAGTAAGGTCTATGTCCACAGAATAGCGTGGCATATTCTTGTGGAACAGATTGATAGCTGTTCCACCATGTACGGCAAAGTCTTTGATGCGAAACACAGATGGCATTATTTTGATTAGCAATGCCACTTGACGGTGATATATATTATTCATAATCATAGAGTTCTTTTGGAATTGTCATTTTATATTTTGCTATATAGGTACCGCTCTTTGCGAGTTGCATTTTGCTGTCACCTATGTCTATCTTGGATGTATCGAGCATGTCATACCAATAATGTTTTGCTTTTTCTGCCATATATAGGAACAAGCGTTTTACTTTGTAGCTTGTCGTATGTTCGAGGAGTTCTTGCACAACCTTTGGACGAAGCGATGTAAGTTGTTCCATTATATAGTACAAGTCCATGAGCGAATATCTTTTGGAAGATAAAAGCAGACACTCCATAAAAGCCAATTCAGGCGATGATGCCAAAAGACTATACTTTTCTATTGGAACATTGGATGTTGGAACATACTGAAAAACATCTGTAGAGAACAATATGTAGTTATGGTCAAATATGTTTGTTTTAAGCCAACTTGGTGCTTTGTCATTTCCATGTGCCACCATCAGTGTTGGCTTTCCCATGGTACATAATGATTGAATCCTTCCAACTCTAGCGCAGAATGAGCCGCAACACGATATTGTTTGCCCAATTGCTCATTGTAACAAGCCAAGGCGACTAAAGCGTTTCTGCCATTGCCTTTTATAGCCATAACTCCACGACTTAAGCTTTCCAGCCACCCTGAAGCCTTATACTTGTTCAAGAGTTGTCTGGAATATCCCTCTTCTTTCAGCCATTGCGAAAACATAAGCCCATTGGCATATCGAGAAAGAACAAGGCGTTTTATATTTCCTACCGTTTGTACACCCATAGTTTACCTATTTACTTATTTTTCAACCGCAAAGGTATAAAAATAATTTTATTCTACCAAATATTATACTTATTTTTATCCTAAAAACACATCTAAAGGTATACTAAGGACACCTTTAGACGTGTTTTTTACTCTATATTAACAGATGTAACATCGGCTGCGGAATATCAAATGCAAGCAGAACTTCTTGCGAGGATATGCTTTAGCTTATCTTCCATATAAGCCTCTTCCTTTTTCTTACCATACTCATCTTTGTATTCTGCAACCATGATATGTCGAAGAAGCTGCTGATGTTCCGTAAACGTTTCTATTATCTTAAACGCAACGTTTCTGGCTTCGTTGCTATCAATGAGAGTTGCCAACATAAAAATACCAGCTTCAGTGAAAGCGTGAGGTGAATTCCTTGAATATTTCAAGTTCTGAAGGTGGTCACATTTTGTTACCACCTCTTGTTTCTCACTATCTGTCAGTGTAATAAGAAAGTCCGAAGGGAATCTTTCTAAATTATTGTTTATAGCCTTGTTGACTGTATCTATGCCAACACCAAACAATTTTGCGGCATCAATGTCGAGAACCACTTGCTTGTCATTAATGCAAATGAACAAATTGTCTAACTTGTTTTGTATCATCATTATTATATTTCGGAAGTCCTTTTCTTCCACTAATTAAATTCTTCGAGTTCTTTCAGCAAATCGTCCATAGATTTAGCTTTCAGTTGACCATCCATTATTAACTTAACCTCACGAAGACCTTGGCAAATACGCGCAGTAAGGTCTATCTTCCTTTCTTTTTTAAAGGATAATAATGTTCTGTCTTTTCGTCTTGTCTTTCTTTTTGTGCTCATAATTGGTTGTTTTGTTGTACTTCAATATATCCCTCCTGATCATAGGCTCGTTGGTACTTATGGATTAAGTCTATTAGCCTTTGAAGCTCTGGGATATTTGAGAATATGTTTTTTGATTCCGAATTTTGTTCACGATATCTTTCCCAAGAGCCGTTTTTTAAGCGTTCTTCTATATCTACAGGGATAAGAAATGAAGACCTCTCTCCCAAATATTTTTGAAACTCCGTGAGAAAGATTTGGATACCGTAGATATCAAAGTCCCCAAAGTGGACATAGCTGTTCGGGATATCCTTCAACCATAAGCGTAAGTCCAACGATTGTGGAAAACGTGAGACAAACAATATACGCCTATTTGGTAACAACGATGAAAACAAATTCTTTTGTTGACGAATAAGACGAAAATTTTCCATATTTTCTATACCCACTATCACCACATCCTTGGGTACCAAGAAGTTCTTCCAGTCAGAAACAAAGAGAAATGTCCCTTCTTGTGGTTGAACAACTATCTCTTGCCCATTTAATAGGCAAGAGATAGGTTCGTAAGAATTTACAGGAAAGCCAGGACAGGAACGTACTTGTACCAATTTGGAATTTCCAGACGCAGCAGCTTGTTCCGAGCGTAAGGAATTTCCAGAATATATTCTTTTCATCACATCTAGATTTCCTAGTCGTTCATCAATTAGCCCCAATGCCTGTTCCAAAGTTAAAGGAGATGAAGCTATAATGCTTCGCTTGCTGCCATGGGAGCAATTAATAAGCGTACCATCACGAAGGAGTTCTTCCACCCATTCACCTCGCAAGGCACTGGCTGGAAGAGACTCGCCAGAACGTAGGCGAATGAGCTTTTCTATAAGCGATAGTGTTATCTTCATCTATTTATCCGTTATATCTGTTATCGTTTCTTTTTGCGAAATCAGAGGATGTACCACCGTCTGAGACTTGCCATCCTTGCTCAACAAGTAAGTGTATCGATAGTCCGATACATTATAGGTCGTCGGTGAGGAGTTTATCAACAGAATGTTACGAGCATTGGCGAAATCCAAGATACCTTTCACATTCTGAGGATGGAGCTTACCTATCTCATCCATCATGCAATGGATGCGGAAATCACCAAACTTGCGACTAACCTTCTCCTTGAACACATTGATGAGCATGATGTTAACCATAGCCTTGACCAACGTGTCCGTACCCTCACTACCTACATGAGACAACTTATCTGCCCAACCAGTGTCGTTGTCGTTCTCAATGATGCGGAACTTCAACTGGAACAAGTCGGAGAGTGAAAGCAACTGACGCTGTGGATTGTCTAAAAGCGACTTCATGAAGTCAAGCAGATAATCTACCGCCTTTTGGTTTACATCATCACGATTGGCAGATGAGAATAAATTGAGTTCACCCATAGCAAATTGGTTCTCATCATGGAAGTCCTTGATTCGCTTCATCAGTTGCACCATCTTATCGGCAGAAGGCACAGACTGGAGGCTATCAATTTGATGACACCAGCAAAGTTGCGCTCACGGAAATCGTTGTTGATATCGTTGATAACCTTGTGTACGTCAGACTCATGGCGAGTCAGTTCTCCCATATCCTTGGAGATACGTGCCAAAATATCCACATATCGCTCACTCGTACGCCGACGATATTCCTCAATCATGTTGTTGACGAGAAAGTCATCAAGATTGTTGGCAAAAGCAAGATAGTCATCGTCAAGATTCAATTCCATACGGAAATGGAAAGTGTTCTTTGCCGAGAAATTGCCTTTGAAAACATTGACGCAGCCCTTGAACTGATTCTGCCGTGACTGTCGAGACACTATAATACCAGTCAACTCCTCTACTGTCTGTCCAGGACTGCGAAGCGTCTGATTCTCATGTCCCTCTGCCAAAATTGGCGGACATAGTTTTTCATCATGGGCAAAACGGTCAGCTTTCTGCAACTCTTCGTCTATATGATTTTTTTCCGAGAAACGTTCAGACAGTTCTTTACCAACAGAGTTCAACACATTCTGATACTTTTGTCTGCGAAGCTGATACTTCTCGCTTAATTGCTGGAGCTTTTCCATGACAAGTTTCTTCTGTGCCTTGAATTCATCCTCACGGTCGAAGAATTCTTCCTTGTCGTGGTGGTACTCAAAGACGAGCCTTCGATGCTCCTCTATATACTTCAACTCGGTCTCCGACATCCGTATGGCAGCTTGGCATTCCTCCACCAAACGAGTATCTGCACCGCGCCCATGTAGTTCTTCCAGTTCTTGCCTTTGCAGTTGCTGGAACTCCACATCCGTTTTCTGCTCTTGCTGTTTGATGTCTGCTCGTATCTCAGCCACTTGTTGCTCATGGAGCTTGATAGCTTCTACCTTTGCTTTTTGGTTATTGCTTATCTATATTTGCCAACTGCTTCTGCTTATCAGTATTAACCTTGGCAAGCTCGGTTTCAGCCTCAGTCCTACGTTGAGCGTTCTCCTGTTGACGATTTTTCAGTTCTTGGCTTCTCTGTTCCACTTCTTGTTTTGCCTTGGAGACATAATCATCCATTTTTACTTGAATGGCTTTCCGTTTTTGCGGAATCGTACGAAGTTCTGTCTCATAGGCAGACTTTTGGAATCGCAACTCTTTCATCTTTGGAGAGAATTGATGTTTCAATTCCTCCACCTGCTTCTCTTGCTGTCCTTGCAACGAAGCATATTCATTTTTTTTGCAAACGAAGCAAGGTATCAAGATGAGTTTTTTCCTCTTTTAGCTGAGTAGGCTTGCGTACCGAGAGTGGTAAGTCTGTGATGTCTAATTTTACTCCAAAGCATGAGGTTCCATCCCCTTTCTCTGGATGCAAACCTGTCTGGTACAACACATTTTCCTCATCGATTACCTTACCTATATTCTGCTCCCAATCATGCTTGTTCTCTTTCAACCATTCATAGAGCGAACCTTTTGTGCGAGACAATAGTTTCTCTATCTCTGTCAATTTCTTGGTGGTTTCATCTATTTCCTGCTGCTTTGCCTCCAACAGTTTGTTGGCATTAGCCAATATGGCAGCCTCCTGCTTATCATATTGCGCTTGCAACTGATTGATATTTGCCACAGAAGTAGCAATCAGACCATCCAATTCCTTTTCACGCAAAGCCAATTCTTCTATGTTTTGATGCAATCCATCCAGTTCGTCCTTGTAAGGTTGCCAATACTTGAGTTTCAAGATTTCCTTCTCCACCCCGACTTGCTCATCTTTCAGTTGTCCCATGACTTGGGTAGCAAGAAGTATCTTATCGGCAAAGGCAGCATCCACATCATCACGTTTCTTGGAATACTCAACGAGCATTCGTTCCATAGTCTGTTGATTTTCCTGTTTCAACTCAATGATGCGGTTGTTTTGTGCCTGACGGTAATTCTCCAACTGGTTCTTCACGCTTTGGCTAAGAGCCTTATATTTTGCCGTGACATCATTAAAACATGTGGTTATCTCCGCCAACCGAGCCTTATATTCTTCAAGCTTACCTCTTAGAATTTGCTCATTGGCATATCTCTTCAGCACGTCCTCTATTCGCTGGGTAGCATAGTATTCCTTACGCTCTTTCAGACGCTTGATTTGATCATTCACGACCCCCTGTTCTTGGTTAAGACCAGACTTTTCAGTGTCAAACTTCTGCTGTAGTTCATCGAGCAATCGGTTTTGCCGTCTTTGTTCTTCCTGAAGTTCATTTATCTTCTTCTCCACCAAAGGCAAACGCTCACGGAATGAACGCACTGCATAATTCAGTTCGCCACACAAATCCGTTATCTGCTGCTTCATATACAACAGCTCATGATAAACCTTCACCACAGCATCAGCTTGCTTGCGAACATCCGACTCACCCTTTTGATTGAGTCTATACCAACACGAGATGTCCTTATACTCCTGCTCAAAATCAGACACCTGGCTACGGAAATAGCCCAAATCTACATTTGCCTCTTCCTCGCTCATCGAACGAATGATGATGTCCTTGATGAAATTCGCATCCAAACGAGAATTTAGAAACACATTCTGTATACTACGTGGAATATTTTGATAGCGGTTAGTTTCCATCAGTTGGAAGCGAGCGAATTCCTTTCCTACCGTTTGCTTGTTGCCATAGAGTATATCACGATATTGCTCGTAGCGATCAATGATTTTACTCATGTAAGCACCAGCCAATCGCTCACGTATCACCTTGCTCTCAGCAGTCACCTCTCCATTTTTATCCACAAGCCATTCTTTACGAAACTCCGCATTAATAAAGCGATAGCAAGCACGCCCTATGTTTCGGAACATCAAGATAGAGAAAGGGCCATGCTCATGCTCAACCTCGTAAACAATATACGAATTGGCATGAGGCAAGTAAAAGTCATCAAAACCCTTCATCTCCTGAGGAATACCTAGATGCTTTTTATCGGCATTATAAAAGAAAAGGATGGCACGGAGCAAAGTACTCTTGCCTACTCCTTGTGTGCCGATGAAATGCACATTTCCATCCAGACGCACTTCCGCATAACGGATGTGTGCGCTATTCACGAATATGATTTTACGTAATGCTCTCATGCCTGTTCTGTTTCTATGATGGTAAGACAATCTATCAATTCCTCGATGTAATGAAAGGCTGCTGTCACTTTGTAGGTTCCGTCAAGTTCATTCTCTAGTTCAACAAATCCTTGTCGCTCCAAATCACTAACGAGTTTATCTATCTTTTCCTCATGGGTTTTGAGGTCGGGATAGAGATCACGTGCCTTGTCCTTTAGTTCGATGTCGCTAGAAAACTTCTCTTGGATATTGGATTTGCGAAAAGTAAACCCCGAACCAAAAGTAGGATTGAAAGTTTTGAGGAAATCTACACGGTTTATCCATTCCTTCATTCGCTGTACTTTGTCAGTCAGTTCCACCTTGCTCTCCGTGCGAGAGAAATAGTAATAACCATTTCCTCCCTCCAATAGGAATCCAATTTTCTCATAATATTCTTGGTATTCCTGAAAATTATCTTCTATGTCATCATAGAGAAGCGCACGCTGCATAGAGTTCTGAGAGACGAACCTACCCTTGCTCAATATGTCGAATATATCTTTTGTATAACGCATAACGATTAAACTATTTTTGGATAAATCAATGGGTACTTAATAGTACCGTACCAATGATACTCTTCACTTACGGAAAGTTCATCGAGGTATTGCGCCGCAATCTGGCAAAATAACACCAGTTTTTTTTCATCAGTCATCTGCTGACGATACCCTGAGTAATTCATAACAAAATGGAAAAGATGGTCTCCCGATGCCATGAATGCCGTTTTTACTTCATGTACATCCACCATCTGCCACACTTGTTGCTGTTCACTGAGTTCTTCTGGGGTCAGAGGTTCAGCAAGATTTCCCTTGCGCAACCGGTCGTTACCTTTTCCTTTCGCCATTTGCTTTAATACCAGGAGACCAATATCCGAAGTACGGAGCATAGTGAGCGACGCTTTCAAAGGGTAGCGTGGACGAGGTTCCATCCAAACAGGATTTTTTGCGTCCATTTTAGCCTCGACATCCGTGTTGGTCTCCAGCAACTTTTGGTCGTACAGATATTTGAGTTTCTGAAGCTTCTCGAAAAGTCGGTTCTGATATTCTACGAGATTAAGATAACTGATGATTTGTCTGTCTAACTCCAAGAGGTTATGATATACATCCCTCAATTGCAGTTTAACATCCGTCACCGTCTCACGAAGTTGCACATCCATAGCCACGATGAAAAAGGTAGCCTGTTTTTCGTCTATCACACGCTCACACTCATTGACAAGCGCAGCAATATCTTTACGTTTCTCATCAAGGCGTATCAACTTCTTTTTCTTATTGGAAAAGGTTGGTTCGTTTTTATATGTATTGTCTATGTTACGCTTTAAATCTATCACATTTCTTGTAGTTGTATAAGCTATATTACGAAGAATACGCTTTACATCTTTCAGATAGCCGTATTTGCGGTTGGGATTGTTCTCGTTTTGATAGTATTCAATGGCTGCGTTCAAGTTATCAATGCTCTCTTTCACACTAGCTACACTGATTTCCTCGTTTACTTCAAGCACCTCTTCGAAAAACTTCATATACATGTCCTCTAGTTCCACGAAATCACCATTGTCTCGGATAACGCCAAATCTCCGTAGATAATCAAGACTTTCATCCTTTCTTGAAGCTAAATCTCGTGCTATATCACGACGAAAGGAAAGTCGCTTACGATCTTGAAACAAGGCCATCAGCAACTTTCGCTCCCTATCCAAGGTGCGAATCAAATCGTCAAGAGACCGAAAATGTGAAATTGGATCCATAATTTTCAACTTTTAGTATTTAACATCTTCACTATTTCTACTGATTCCCATTACTTAATAGTTTTAATTAACTTCAATAAACCAGTTTTACTACTGCCTTCACATCTAATGACAGGGCTTTTCACATCACCGACAAATCTCATTCTATAGTTCTTAATGTCACCGATAAAGTCTCCGACATTTGCTTGGCGTAACAAACGGATTTGCTTTTGTAAACTTTGTCATTGCTTATAATGTCATATATACGCAACAAAGATACAAAATAAAGTTATATGAATATAACATTCCGCTCATTCTATAACTTTTTTTAAATTAAGTTTATCTGATATAACAA